>Ga0123352_10003500_pt1 | contig 22733 bp, 10 predicted proteins | sample TergutLab28metaG_FD_89700 | JGI IMG/M metagenome (GOLD analysis project Ga0123352, IMG submission 89700) | Labiotermes labralis P1 segment gut microbial communities from Petit-Saut dam, French Guiana - Lab288 P1 | ecosystem: Host-associated > Arthropoda: Insects > Digestive system > Gut ...
CTACACAACACAACAAGTACTCGCTAGCTCCTGAAGATGGACGTATTAACGTCTGAAACATGTTGAGCAATATATAATAAAGCAAGTGTCATCTAGTTGGTCAACCTTTATTCAAATAACAAACTCTTAAGCGCGTATATATTGGCACGGTAATGATTCTATACTAAAAATGGAACATTAGTTGAGATTTTAATTAGTAGTTCGGCGTCTAAGAACTTTTATTTTGGTAAAGTAAGGGAATGGGAAATAAATAACAGTTACAAAATCATGGACTAGTATTGATGAAAATCTGCACATTGCAAAAGTATGATTAGTGAGTTCTGTCTGGAACTCCTTGTTTCGTTCTACTTCAGATAGCTTAGTTGCTATAGTGACCAGGCTACGGTTTGGTTGACCACGAAAGTAGGTTTATTTTTCCCACAGTCTTTCTTCTTTCTACAACATTCGGCGAATTTGTGGACCCTTTCAACCCTAGTGTACAATATGTGCTGACGTAATCAGTATGGGGTGCAATGCTGATCAGTCACTCCCATCTATCACCGAAACTAGGAATGCAAGAAGCTCTAGCTTTTCTCCCCTCAAGTTTTTAAGTCGTGCTGCTTAGTTAAAAGCATGAATACGCTTATATTCATATTAAGTTACAGTATTTGTTTAATTTACTGTTTCTTTTGCACTATTCTGTATTCAGTCCTTCTTTCCTTGTTTCGTCCTTTCTGCCGCTGTCCTTACTTCATTCCTTTCTTCTTGCTTACATTCTACCGTCTTTAATTTTTCCTCCCCTTATTGTTCATTCCTTTTTATCCACATTTACTTCAATTTTCTCTTCTATCTCCCTTCTTTCTTTATGAAGGTGGTTCCTAGTCCAGTAACACAACTTTGCAGTATAGATTATTCCAGCGCAAGAAACTATTAAACAGTAATAATAAGGGGAATGTACAAAACTACTAAAAACTTCAGTATGGTTAGAATTAAGATTAGGTGCTAGAATAATGTTTCGATGGATCTTAAGCAGACAGGGCGAAACGTTGTAGTCCAGTTAAATGAGGCTCAGGACAGAGACGGGTTGAGGGCTCTTTTGAAAACCGTAATTAACCTTGTTTGTGTAAAAAAATAAGAGAGTTACTTATTGTCTTGGCAATTATAGACCTCGCTGTGAGGACCGTGTTTCATCGAACTTTTCATAGTCATAAGCATCATCATCGTCGACGTTGTCCTCGTTATTAATGCCGTGATATCTTCATAATTTCAGAAAGCTTTGCAACCCGAGAGAACACCTGGGCTGCCCGGGGTGTTCAGTCAACTGTACCCAGACCATATACGTATTATTGATTCTCTTTGGTCCCAGCGAACCACTAACATCAAAGTATATTCACATCATGACACCATGTCACAAGCATCCAAACACAGGATACCTCACGGCGTGTTCCATTAGTACCATGTTTGTGTCATTCCAAAGAAACGCTTGCACCTGTTTCTGTAATATTACGGGCTCGTGCTACGAGGTTACAAAAGATTATGTTTACAACATAGTGCCCACAAACAACAGTGGTTCTATTTTGAACGTTGCGCCAGTAAATATTACTTTGAATGGAGAAAAACAACCAAATAAACCCTTTAAAGTAAATGAATCAGGAGCTGCAGATATTGAATATCATAATATGGATTAATACCAGACCGAGCCAGAGAATTAATAATTTTGTGGTGCTTATTGCAATATTGTATTACAATGAAACTGATTATAAAATACCTAAATTTACAGCCGCCAATTACACGAGCAAATCAAACACACCATTTAGGATCATAGATTAAGTAAGTTTTTATATTTTAAAGACAAATAATAAAATATGCTTTTGTTGATATCTAAGAGAAATAATTCCTGGGGTTATAGAGGGCCGATGCGTACGGCTGACAACCTTCATAAGCCGACTTTTTCGAAATCTGGGATCTCAGCCTCCTGAAACCCTGTGGGTCTGTAATAGACCTGTACAGGGATTGCTTTACTCTTTCCGTTACCTTTACCTTTTACATCCTTTTTAGCTATATTAATTTCTAAAATTCCAAATCTACTTATGAGTAGCAGAGTATCTAAACAAAGTTGGAGAGCGTTAGTAGCAACTATGTTTACGTCATAGACTAAATATGTCAAATATTTTAAAATAGCTTTTTTATTAATGGCGTTATCCTGAGTTTTCGCACCTACATTGGTCTACAAATGGCTAAAGTATACTGTAGCCGAAATTCGAAAGCTGTAAATATGACTTAATTATAGCAAAATAGTCCTGTTAATAAAAGCTATTGGACTGTATCAAAAATAGCTGCGTACTTCATAATCAGTTTTATGAAACCTGAGTTGTTGTAACCGGCTTTCTATTGATCCTCTTTCATCACAGGAAAAATCGGGGGGGGGGGGATGAAACAACAGGGAAGAAACGTCAAATCGAAGTTACAGAAAAAGTTTTTCTTTTTTAGCCCAGTCACTTGATGCTCCACCAGAGCACAAACACACATCCTGCCCGCTGCCTTGATACACCAAAGATTCGCATGGACAAAATTTTCTTTTCTCTCTTTAATCACGCGTTGCGAAAATTCAAAGTCAGGCCGGCATCGCCTGACTTCAGGGTCTCAGCTGATTGGCTAAAATGCGCCGGGCCATAAACGTAAGTTATTCTGTTGGCCAGCCGATAACCATTCTGTCACCCGATCCCCGCACCTTTCCTCCTCGCGCCGACCTACCTGTAACAAGGGTTACTAAGGGAAGGGACCAGGGCAGGAATTTTTAGAATGAGCTGAGCGGACATTGACTTGCCGATGTGGACCTTTATACCAAATTTATATGAGTTTTAAATAACACCCTTACACCTCAGGGAAGCCTTTTCCAGAGGTCGAACCTGAAACGGGTGGCTTCACTGTTTAAATCCATTTGGTGTCGTCACATAACTGTTTCTCCAGCGTGCATTTTCTTTTTCTGTACCGCGTTTAAACCCATGGTCTAGCAAGATGGCTCAAGAGGTTACAGTTCTGACATTTATCAGGAGGTGCCGGATTCGAATTTCGGCCGAAATACCACCTAGACCAACGGATTTTTATGTGTGGTTTTATTCAGTCCTTTCGAAAACATTCTGTGACTGAATTCTTAATTAGGCTAATACTGCTTCCTTTCGCAACTTTTTAAAAACATGTCACTAATACAAAAATTTCAACTCTCTAAAGTTCAATTAACTGGCAGCGTCTTCAAATAGAGACTTCAAAGTGCAAATAATCACAAATGGTATCCAAACACGTAGATTTGCTTCCGAATTGCTAACAAGAGTTGTGTGTACATTTCTATTTTGGCACGCATGTAATCTCTTAGGACAAACATGCCTACTATTATAACAGTAAATATAAATCTGACTGTATCAAAGTTTACATGAAAATATTCACGTTTTTTAGCCTTCGTGTTTCTTGTACTTTGTTTAGACACATTCTCAAGACATACAGAGGGTGTATACGTAAACAGAGTGTAACTAAAATGCTTTAACAAATTCAAGATTGAGTTCTCCAAACTAAAACAAGGAAAATTTATACATAAAAGTGTGTGCGCAAGCAATTTTAGAAGTACTGCCTGAAAACATGTTGACTATTATCTACCATAGTGTACTCATCTTCAGCTGAAAATGAAGAGACACTTCACCAAAGAATTTTGAACCAATCGTAACTGCTCCGAGAGCTTCGAAAGTGTGCGAAGTTCGTGATCCGACGTGTCCATGTGTGCATTCATCCAGGTGGAGATTAGTTCGAGCAGCTGTCGTGAAATATTGTAAAAAATAATAACCTAGCAGTTACTAAATTTAGAACATGCGTTTTAAATATATTATGTCCGTTCTGAAAAAATATGACTTTTTAAGGTATTTATTGTTGAATATCATCTTTAAAATGAAGTCAAAAACAACTTATTTCCGGACACATGTTTATACAGGAAGGCGCGGAGCCGACTGACACATTTCAAATATGAATATTGCGCCGGCGCGATAGCGTGTCGTAGTTGGCGGGAAAGGAAACGGTAGAGGAGAGGACGCCATTTTATATGGTCAGTCGCAATGGAGCGTTGGAACGTGCAACAACGTGTTACCTTTGTTCGTAGTTTCGGCGACATCGCTTGGCCTGCTCGGTCGCACGAACTTACTGTAATAAATTTTTTCCTGTGGGGGTTCCTGAAAGACCGTGTGTTCCGGAGGCGCATCGTGACTATTTAAAAACTCAAACAAGCCATTGTTGACGAAGTTACGACTATTGATGAGGACCTACAGAGGCGCGTGTACGGCAACTTCCAGACACGCTTGCAACAATGCATTCATGTAAACGGAGGATATCTGCCTGATGTTCAGAAAATAAGCTTGTAATCAGCGGTAATAAATAGCATAATTGGACGTATTTATAGACGGTTTCGCCTATTTTTTCCTCTTTCCATATACTATCTATGACCATTTTAAATGTGTCAGTCATCTCCGCGCCACCCTGTATGAACTTATTTCCTTGTTCTGTTATGAGGAACTCATACTTGAAATTTTTCCACGCATTAATACATCCTGTATAGTTGACTACGTAATAGGGCTTCACATGAAAAATAAAAATAGTATGTATACCACACAATACTAACCTTATCAAAAGTTACGTTATTGGAATGTACGAAAATCACTGAGTTATTATGGCATGATCCTTTAAGACGATAGGTCTATCCTGTATTTAAATTCAGGACAGTACTTCACCCAGACGTTACTCATTCTATCCATATTTTCAGCATATGACTGTAATATTTGGGATAAATATGTTTGTCCATGCGGGAGACGAAGTTCTGTGTGTTCGCCCTGTTCACTTTAACAGGAGGAGTCTAATTCAAGCAGAAATGAACTCGTCACATGAAACTGTTACCACAATATTAACGTCACCTTTCGTGAAGTGATTATTGATAAACAATGATATACAAACTCTTCAAACAAGAATGATTACTTTCTCACTATTTACTCAGCTGAAACTTCTCATTTTTGACGGAAGAGTAGTGACACATCTCACCCGAAAAAAAAGTCATATTAACTTCTGTTTTAAATTACTCTTCCATTGGAAATGGGTATTAGTATTCAACAACATTTCAAAAACGTTGCTGGATGACGTGTATCTAAAACGTAGAACTTTATGAATATGAAGCAGGAACTTTCAGTCTCATGTCAAGAGGAGTTTCAACCGTTACAATTCATTTAAGATATTTTAATTGTCATTGCTTTTCCATAAAATTACAAATTGCCATCACTGTTTCCACATCGCAATAATATTCATGTACTCGAATAGCACGGTGAAAAAGAATTTGTGAACGAAACACGTTGGTAATTGGGGTTGGGCGATACACGTCAATGCCTTAAATATATTGACAACAGTAAAGTTGCCTTCGGCAAATGGAAAAAAAATCAGTTTAATTCTGTGGCCCTCAAAATTTTAGGCAAACAAACTGAAGCAAAAGTGCGAGTAGTTTATAAATTAGACTAAAAAGGCGAAATTTCCAGGCAGAACTGTACCAAGACTCTACCATAGTACTCGAAATGTGCATCGTGCAGTTGCATCATGCGTTAAGTCCTAAAAAAGATAGCAGCCACAGCACTAATTTATCATCCAGGTTTCAGAGTTTAAGGTTCACAAATTCGGCTGCTAAATGTACGTTTATTTAGCAACAAGTAATTAATGTTATTGCTTCAAAACGGCACCATGTTACATAATGCAGTATGTAACCTTACGTGAAAATACCACTTCGTATATATGCGTCAAAGAGAAAGGATAATTATTTTAATTACACAACGAAATATTTTCTTTACTAATTACGCTCTAAGGCAACGCAGTATTATATAAAATAACATGACCTTCTCTTCTGACCACTTTATTCGGAGGAAATTAGGGATCGGTTGTGAGACACCGGCGTCTAACCCCCTAAACTATGAAGAGAGGGAATAAAAAATGTTTAGTCTCATAATGCTTAGAAATTCTTTGTCTTGGCCTTTGAATGGACCTTGAAGTCGGAGATCCTGAAGAACGTAATCTTGAACTTACAAAGGTGTCTTTCAAGCTCATTCATATCCCTGATAATGCTCTTCATTTTTCTTGACAAAGAATATTTTTGCCCATCTAAACGTCAATGTAATTACTCTGAATTTGTTCTGTACATAACGCAACTTCCAGTGATTTATAATCAAGTTTAGAATTATTTACGGTACTATGATTGAATCATGTGCTGCTAACGTTGCTGCATTATTGTGATTAAATACACCGAATACAAAGCAAATGAACTCTTTTAATTTATTTTAAATTGTAACTACATCAACATCCGTGAAGAGCATTTGACCGTACAGTGTCTATTGTGTAGTAAAGTGTGTATACATGCCTAGGCCTATATCGTTCGTGTTGTAAGTGGATTATATTCTATAGAATGTCAATTCAATTTGTATAAACCAAACTAAAACTCAACAAGCAATACAAGTGCATATACTTTTCCATTACACAAAAGTACTGCAGATCATAAATATCCAGATCTGCGAAATACCCATCGCTAATGCGTGTTAATTATTCTGTTCTTTTAAAACGGTGAGAAATACAGAGGCATCGATGCGAAATGATTCACGATTAACGAAATGTGAAGTGAACGACTCGGATCCGAGGAGAAAAATTGATGTTCTTTTGACAGATTTCTCCTTTTATAAACTACAAAATTTATCAAGAATAACTTTTTAGTTTCTGAACAAATAGAAGAATCAACATAGAACCAGACATCATCAAAATAGCCTGGGAGTGATTTTAACTACAGATTTTACTGCTGACACTAATCCTTTCAGAAATGCGTAAATAGAAGCGCGATTGCAAGAAAGACGGAAATATCGAGGACAATTCCTACAGCCGGTTCAGAAATATAACACCATCTCGTAGAGAAATATAGGAACGTTGTAACTTCTTCGGGTTAAGACGCTGAATACAAAGTTAAAAGTCCCAAGAATTCAAAGATTTGTAGGAGGGACAGAGAGCTGGTGGCACCTGAATATCGGCTAACACCAATTATTACAGCTGTAATGCTTGTTAAATTTACACATGGATTTATATTAGGTAGAAACTTAAAAATTGTATTACTTTCATATCCAGGAAGAGATCGATCAGTCACAGCCGCATAAGTCAGTAATACCTATCATTTTATTACTCTTTCACTACTTTTGAACCCGGCAGTGACCTGATCAGATCGTTCTACTTTTAGGAATGCATGACTTGTCACCTGTACTCTATAAGACCTAGCGCAACCCGGTAAACGCCCTCACTCGTTAACAAATTGATCACCGGCTGTCACGTATCTGCGACTGAAGAAATATTGTGATTCACTATTGTTATTACTAAGATTGTTGTAACGTTACTACAGTGCTCTACCGTCTGCTGTTTGTACAAGGTAAGGCACACTGACTGTGTTAAAAATTCACTTTACACCGAGTTGAGCAGTTTGGTAACTACACTTTAGGTTTCATTCCAAATATACGCGTTTTGTTTTATATAGAGAGAAGCAAGTTAATTATTTAAATAACTTACACTACAATTTCGGTAAACTTTGACTTATTGAATTTGTAGGCAATGATTTGTTAAGTATTGTAATATAATATTTAGTTTAATAGAATAGAATATACACTTTTTACATTATATTTAAATTGGGAATGAATCAAACGATTGTTCTACAAATACTTGAGTTTTGCTATAACAAATTTGCCAATTTATTTGATTGGTGGGGGCGAAATTACTACCACACGCTTTAGTGTCCTTTCCCTGGAAAACCTGATGGAAGGCAAGCCATCATTCGAGTAGGAAAGCACTACGTATTAGTATTTGGAGCCAGTGGATAATTCAGCAGTTCATCAATCATGTTTCATAAGACACTTTATTCTGTCAATTTATCTACCCAGTCCGCATACCGAAAAGTGTGGTGTCCACAATAAGAACTATTATAAGATATCAGAAAGTTGTATTGTTTAATCAATTGCTCTAAATCTTGAAAATAAATAAAGCAAATTTTAAGAAGCCTTGTCACAAACAGATTTAAGGCTTTATGGTCCCCTAAAATTATATAGAAGTCAAAGGGTTGAAAACTACAAATTTGCCTAAATTTCTGCTACAGCTAACAGGCGGTGTAGAGCAGCGACGTCATCTGGCATTACTTCTTATTAGTACAAATTTTGACATAATTCTAACTCGTATGTGTTGTGTTTATTCAAGATATTTTCACACATTATTAAAGAGGCAGTGTTAAAAATTCACATTTGTTTCTCTGTCTAAGCAGCTTGTCATGTAAGAGTTACGGGGAAATCCAAAGAAAGCTCCACAAGTTATTAACATAACCTTCGCGCAAGGACTGCAGTGTCTTGAAAAATCCCTGATATTACGGTGCTGGAATGCAGACTATAGAGCCCAAGCGAAGTCTGCGTGGTGAAAAAGAATGCCTGCTGTTCTGTGGGATATAGGCCTAATGAAATCACACAACATATTTTTGTCGTCATCTATAGAACGAAGTCTATTTTACGGAAAAAAAAGGTTTACATTTCACCGTGTACGTCTTATTAAAATTAAGAACTTCCTATCTTAGCAGCTTTCGATTAGGCAGTGTAACATGTATTTTAACGCATAGCTCCCAGCTCTCATGGGTTATGAAAAGGATATATTACACTTTAATTACACATGGTTTCTGGAGTCATTCTTCTAGTACTCCAGACTAAACACAAACATCGAATTTTTTTCCATCTTCAGGTGGAATAATTAGGACGCGTCTACTGAGTTACGTCGGATATGAAGAGGTATTGTCAAATAGGCCTAAAATTCTAGAAACTGAGATGCCGGACTTTATCGCCCAATTAAAATAAACAGTTAACCAATTCTAAGTGATTTTTTACATAGTCGCTTAATTGATCAAGGTATCCCTGAATTATATCGAACCAAGGACTCATTACTGGACAAGAAGTGAGCATTTCATGGTGGTGTCTATAAAGCCCGCTTTCTGTCTTCTGGCATGTTACGCTATTGTGCACTCTGGGAGAAGCATACTGATATTTCATATCATACTGTGTCCGTCACCTGATCAGAGAAGACTAAACGGCGACACATCCGAGAAGACACACATTTTAATTGCCGTGTGCAGAACTAAAATCTCACACTGAGTCCTACTAATTGCCTCCACCACTCGCACATTACTTGTTTAATACTATCGTGTCTTCTCGCGTCCATATTTCGTAGCCTGTCAATTACCTTCCGGTTTTCCTGTAGTTTTGTGTATAACTCTTATGTCCAGATGGGCCCTATGTGTTTTGCCCACCTAATGTTCATCTTCTATCATAACTATCAAATCATGGGCTTTAATTATGGTCCTCGATAAGTCACATGACTTTGGAACTCCCTTCGTGTTCGTTACTTTTTAAATTGTGCTCTCGGACTACAACTAAATTCAAGCCTAGACCGCTTCCTCTGAGGCTTATAGATCAAATTCAATTAGGCAACACACACGTAGGACACCTCTGAAAGAGTTTTCAGCTCGTCGCGGGAGCCGCGACATACACAACACACAACAATCACAAGAGTGAAGCGTCCATGCCCTCAGTGGGATTCGAACCCTCAATCCCAGTAGTCGAGCGGCTGCAGATCTACACTTTATACCACACGGCCATCAGGATCAGCGTTTTGGCATTACAGCTCGGAAATAACAATAAATGTTTCTGACACTATACAAAATTAAAATTCAAGACCCATCCATTGATAAAATGAATCTATCAATTGTATTTGTACTCCAGTTTTAATGGGATTTTGATACATACACATGCACAGGACAGACCTTTTCAGTTCCACTCGGCATTTATTATAGTCCTGCACATTTTACCATTACCGTGATTAAATCCACTAACCGAACTCGATGGTAGTGTGCAGTAGCGTACTCTATCGGGATCGAATCACTTGGCATAGAACTGGATATCAACCTCCGTTTTTAAAAGTTTCTCAACATAAGGCAGAGTTCGTACCTTCTACGACTAGCCGTGTTTACCGATGTGGTTCAGAAATGGCGGATACGAATGCCTACGCACATATGCACACCGCTCTGCTTGGTACTATACTCCGACAAGACATCTGATCACAGAAAAATTTTACGAACTCTTTGGGTAGGCGATAGAAGTCTTTCGATGAAGTGTCACTCACAACTTGCACATAACAAGGGGTAAAGCAAGGGAACCTTAAGGACGCCGTTCACATTTTGATGTTCTGGGCTATGACTCTGAGAGTTCTAGTAGAACATACGTCTCCAGTCTTCAGGTTAAAAGAACCTCCTATATATTCCTTAATCTCCTTAGGATAATGCAATTCCAATTTTCATCTTCAAATTTTCTAATTCCACCTCATTCACAAAGTCCATGCCCGCTGTTGTCACAAATTTCCTATACATAAGCTATTATTATTTTGTTGTTTCTTGTCAGAGGCTTTTCGATGCTGGTACTCCTCCTCTTGAAACAACAGTGGTCTCCCTCCGCTCAGATTTTAAGTAGCGGACTGGAGTACTTCCCGTATTGTGCGTGACATTCGAAGTAATCCTGTAGTTGTCTTTTGAAGAGAATGTATTGAAGGTTTTCCTCTTACGGCTTTCAAACTTTCTTTAAACCTTTTGTTACTATGCTGGTGGCTCCAATTATTACGGGTATAATCGTATATTTCACATTCCACATTCGTTGTATCTCTAAAAATAAACTCTTGTGTTTCTTTCCTGCTTCCTTTTCCATGACATTCCTTTCCTCTTGTATTACCGCATCTGTCAAATGGCATGGTTTCCCGTTTGTCTTTTTGATTATTATATCAGGCCTATTTTCCATAACCCCTCTACTTGTTTATCTTAGTAACTGACCAACTTGATGCACAAAATTTTTGTTTTACAATAAAGTTTATTTCATGCCTCTACATGTTTCCAGCACCATGTGCTCATCATCAGGAGGTCAAAATTGTTTTATACAGCCTCTGGTAGGTGGGATGATACCAGAGGCTGTATAATACAATTTTGACCTCCTGATGATGAGCACATGGTGCTCTAAACATGTAGAGGCACGAAATAAACTTATTGTAAAACAAAAATTTTGTGCATCAAGTTGGTCAATTACTAAGATAAATTTACTGAGATGCACGGTCAGCAAAACATCCCTCCTCTACTTGTGCATACTCCTTGATACCTAAACACGGGTTATACCTTCATGTTCACATACTGGCTTGGGAGTGTGTGTGTGTGTGTGTGTGTGTGTGTGTGTGTGTGTACCTTTTTCTGTCGTTTCGATGCTTAGTGCCTTGCATATTTTTTTTTATTTGGCTCAACAGCCCAAATCAGGTTTAGGCCCCCTAATTTTTTAGGTTTCTAGTTCGCACACAGACACACACGGCTTTTAGAATTTCTGTGAACGGGTGACCAGCACGTCCCAGAGGCCACTACCTTCACAGCGCACAGAAAACTTAAGAAACAACCATCCATGCCCTCAGAGGGATTCGAACCTGCGATCCCAAGAACCAAGCGGGTTTAGGCCCACGCCTCAGACAGTACGGCCACCGGGATCAATGCTTTGCCTATTGAATAATGTACATACCGCAGACTCTTTCGAGCGTCATTAAGAATTCTTTCATTGCCAAAAGGTGATCAATAATTTCTTCATGTCGTTTGCATAATCGGCATTTACTATCAATTTCTTCCTTCAAAATATTATTTTTAAAATAGTTTTACTATTTTTTTTCTTGAGCTGCCACTATTATATTACAATTTAAAATTTTATTATAATCATCATTATTATTGCAGGCATAGATACATTATCATCTCTGTCCGTCCTTTCCGACGCTAAACCTCTTAGCATTTTACGTAAAAATAATTTTCTTAGGTGTGAGGACCCACTAAGCTGTTCCTCCTGTGCTGAACACTGCTCGCTAGTTTTAGAATTACTCCGAAAATTTGATTTGTAATCACTTATAGACCTCTTCATTATGAAATCAATTAACCTTTGACAAATATTCAGTTAAGCTGTTCGAACTTGCGGTAATGAGAAGGGGGAATGCACTCATCCAGTCGGCCAATTAAAAATATTCGAACCATTCTGAATGCTTCGTGATTAATGCCATTAGCGAATTGGGCTACAGGCTACTCATAGTTCTGATTACAAATTATGGTGTTTGTTCTGAAATTCGTAACAAAGAGAATATAATCCCAATGCATGAATCCGGATTTGTCCCAACAGGTTGTGTAACAAAGTAATCTTCTCCTGAAGATAAAACTCTTTTGTGATATTGATCTGTGTTGACTGGTAAACGGTCATCGTCGTTTCGGAAGAGCGTGGCGCCTCCACCTTAGGTGTTAAGCGGTCCAATTAGAGTTTTTAGAGACTGTCGGCCCCTTAAGAATGAGCAGTACATTTTACGACACTGTGTCAAATATTTAGCTGTCAAGAGGCTTAGCACCCCAGAACACGCGAATCTTCACCACTGCGACAGTATGAGCATAAATGCCACATACCTCTCCTTCTTGTGACCGGTTTCCTATCTCTGTCGCCCACTGGTCTTTCAGGAAATTTTACTGCTATCGGTCTTGTATGCATTATTGCAATATACGTAAGCAGGTATATACAATAATTAAAGGTGGTATTATAGACCTATTATTTATTCATAACGGCAACCCTGATGAATTTCTACACATTTAAAAAAGTTGCATTTAAGAATGTCTTGCTGTAGACCTGTCTTTAAGTGACACATCGGCGTTGTCTCCAATCAATCGATTCATTCATTCATCTGATCTTTACATTGTTTTTACACCGTTTTAACAAGTTTTGTAATCTTATGTTTATTGGACCGCGAATCATTTTAATAGTTGAAGAATAAAAGATGAACTTGATGTCACTTGTTATTTTATTTCACTTCTTATGTACTCAACATGTTTCGGACATTCATATATCCATCAGCAGGAGCTTGCGATTGTGCTGTTGAATTACCACATCGGTCGTTTTGTTCTCGGTTCGTTGTGTGCTGGAAATTTGGTGCGGCTGGGTTTGAGTGGTGTCCGTGTTGCAGGCTTCAGCCTGCTACACACAACGAACCGAGAACAAAACGACCGATGTGGTAATTCAACCGCACAGTCGCAAGCTCCTGATGATGGATATATTGATGTCCGAATGTTGAGTACATAAGAAGTGAAATAAAATAAAAAGTGACATCAATTTCGCCTTTTATTCTTCAACTAAGTTTTATAATATTTATGTTGAGGGGATGAGATATGTGTTTTTAATATATTTTAATTAATTCGTATGTCTGACAATAGCCTGAAAGTAGGCCGAAACTATGTACCTTGACTTCGTTGACTCTATTGTACACTACGGTTTATTGAATAAATATATATCTAAATCTTCAGTTCCACCACGTCCCTGACACGACAACATGACATGTCATCATTCATTAAATGGAAATCTGAAGGAAATAATGGAAAGAAAGCAACAAAACTGTGAAGCTATGCATACATTTTTAGCTTGTGATAGACCGGTATTAAAGCGGACCGTTTCCAAGATTCTGAAGTGAGTCAAAAAAGACCCCTACAGTATGACATTGCTCCAATCAACGCTTCCAATAACTAGTCGCCTATTTTCGTTGCAGTATTATATTCTGACTGCCAATGACAGCACATTTCAACTGAAATGAATCCGTGTTAGAAATGTCTTTGTTCTTTGGGGTAAGGGGTTGGGAGGGAGTGGGGGGAAATTACTGCCAAACATTCCACTACTGGCCATATACATGTTTTGGTTGTGTGCTTTTTAAATTTGTTCACTCCTAAGGGTGTGGACCTTCAGCCCTTAACAAACTTTTGTGTTCAAGGTGTGTTATTCGGTGTAGAACTTCTGTAATTAATTGTGAGAGGAAAACAGTAACATGTCTCATTAGTGAAACGAAATATTTCTTTGACCCTGACGGCCTTTGGAGATAAACATGTTATTCAGAGTCATGGATACACATCAGACGCCCTGAAGAGACAACAATTAATTGTCTTAATTTTTATGCAGAGCAAATGGGGCTAATCCTCTCAGACAGCAGTGGGTGGAAACATAAAGATGGACAGGAAGAAGAAATACGAAGTGAATTTATTGGAAAGCGGCTTATGGGGTTATCGTTCATTTTACTAGACGAACAGCGAAATAGCAGATTGACTTGTTCAAGATATTTCCAATATTTCAAAGAAAGAAATGCGTGTGAAGTATGTTTAAAAATCCAGTTTCTTCCTCAACGTACGATAGTTTAGCAAGTCTGTCAAAGTCTTATACACCGCGAGGCTCAAACAAGGTATTAAGAATGCACTTACTTTGTTAAATTGCGAATATATGATATATTTGAAAATGAAACATCTCTTCTTAATTAGAAGTGACTTATGAAAGCTGTATCCGTAAATATGACAATTACAAGAACATAAAAGACTGGCGAAAAGGCCGAATGTCGCTTTAATTAAAGTTTATTTTCTCATTTAGAGAAAAGAATTTTCCTAACTTAAAGGGGATCTAGGGACTACCAATTTCTGAACTGCATGAATTTGTTCCAACCCTGAACAATTAATGTATTTCTTTACAAAACCTGTAACACCAACAGAGTTCTTGGTTCACAGTTCTTCTTAGAAGATACTAGTTGCTCAGCTAGTGAAAGAATATTCCATAACGTTTTGGAGACATGAAACGATATCATAAAATAAAGTGAAATACCAGCTTGATGCAACTAGGCAATTTTATTGATGTATTCTTACCTCGACATGTTTCGGGCGCATACGCCCATCATCAGGAGCATTAGATGTTGAGTTGCAGCGTATGGTTTTCTGCACCGAGTTTTTGGATGGGTAGTGGTCTTGAGAACCGCTGTTTAGGTCGTGTTTACGGTGCGGATGGAACCGTGCGGCACCATCCGGACCGTAAACACGACCTACGCAGCGGCTCTGAAGACCACTAACCATCCAAAAACTCGGTGTAGAAAGCCATACGCTGCAACTCAACATCTAATGCTCCTGATGATGGGCGTATGCGCCCGAAAGATGTCGAGCTAAGAATATATTAATAAAATTGCCTAGTTGCATCAAGTTGGCATTTCACTTTATTTTATGAGGAAGATGCACGGTCAAACAACCCTCAAATGAAATATTTAAATAAGAGCCCGCTATTTATCGCTAATTTAATCAAAAAAGTCATTTCACACATACCTATGCTATTTATTCCAGATACATTTCATATTAGCCCCACCTAAGTCTGAATATTCCATTTGGTTTATTGTCATCAAATTTTCGAAGAAAATTCAATATGCATTTCTTTTATCAACCACCCGAACTACATGACCACCCACGATATTTATTGAGGTGAACTTCAAGCTTTCTTAAGGGATACGATTTCGGCTTCAAACCGGTTTGCGACAAACATACTAACAACTAATGTAACAATATAAGCGAAGAGTACTGCATCACGCTCCGGCTACATTTACCTTTTAGGATAATTCCTGATACGCTTTATGCTAGGTGAATTTTCAGCTTTTTTTGTAGGTGAAGAGAAATGTATCAACCGCTTCCTTCGGCGCTTGTCTCATACACCAAATTCTAGTCGGATCTACACATGAATTTATTGTAAATTAGGCGTGTCAGGAATTAAAACTGTTTATCCGCCTGCTTCATGAGGTGGTTGGTTAGAGTCTAGAATCGAATATTAAATATACTGATTGATAATACTTGTTGGTTTTATTAATTCTTCTACTTAAATATAGGGCCCTACACTTAAAAAATTAAGATACATCCGTTTCCTTCTACATTCTTTGTCGTTAATTATTCACAATTATTCACTTTCACTCAAGCATTGTACCCTGGGTCTGAGTTATTGACAGTGTCATCAAATAAATACAACCAGGATTGGATTAACACAGCTTAGAGTCACAAGCTAGGTTTAGTATTTATATACGGACTTATATTTATGTTTATACATACTTAGGGTTTATTTAAAGTCTGTCATTGTCTCAGACTAATAACTCTGAATATCAAAAGAACCACAAAAATAAATGGAAAGGGTGCCAAAAGAAGTGGCCTTTGCCTAATTAAGAGGTATTCCCGGGAATTCGCTACAAATACTGAGGACAGCCACAGTTAACATTTGTCAGAATGGGTAATGTCTCGGCCGAGAGTCGAAACAGGTACTTTTCTAGTAGAGGATTGAAGCCTTATCACTTTATTTAGCTTTCCCAGTCATACCATTTTTCTTCAACACACCACTGTGCTGTGGTGGAAAGGGAATACGGAGTGTCAACGTTGCTAATACCAGTCACATTTATACCTGCTACGCCTACGCCTTCCGGTCTGCATGGGTTGCGTTATTAACGACTAGCAAAACGCTCACAATGGAGGTGTTTTCCATGGCTAGGTACTTCGCCACACGTGTGGTGGATGGTTCAAGCTTGCACTACCTATATACAGCTTACTTTAATTAAAAGTAATTAAATGAAGTATAGGCTTGCCGGTACGAATCCCATTATTATTTTCTCCCTCCCCATCTGTTTAAACTCATTTTATACCTTAAGCGCCCGGTATTAGAGCCCTCCCACCAAATTTTGTTAGTTGCTACTGTTAACAGGCTTGGTAGGTAATCCTTTCCATGCAACAAAGGATATGTATAGCTTTTAAACCGTCTGCCTGACTTTATCTCCGGTATGTGGCATAGCCAATGTAAAATCCTGTACTACCATCACTTTCCACCACATAAGAACTACAGGAATAATGAAGTTTATTTTTGTTGGCCACTATATATCCATTTATTCAAAGTTTTTAGCTGCAATTCCGGGAACTATTAAATTTCTACTTTTTTCCTCAACACAGTGAAGTCCGACGCTACTAAAAACCAACAATTCTCTAACACAATTCACAGAGATATAACAACCCGCAACTTAAAACACAATAATTTTCACCGAATGACTGCATTCCCTTCAAACCTCAGACGGTCGCAAGCGAGACGCTTTTATGTTGTTGATAAGAAGGAAGTGAAGAAACATCAAGGTTGAATATTTGTGAGATTTGAGGTTCTTAGGGAAACAAATTTTCCTTTCGAAATGTTGGTATATGGCAAGCTACACGGCGACACATCAGAGGTAACAACAGTATTCATATATAGTTTAACAGAATCGAAAATGTATGTCTATCTGAACGTTGTGTTGATTTGAACCAGAAGATGAACACAAACAGGCAGTTCGATAACAAATCAATTGGTTGTATGTCCCTGTCCTAGCAACAATTAATAATGACAGATGTAATACGTCATACGATTTAACGGAATTAATTGGGAACAACCATGACAATGTTTACGTAATTCCTCAGGCTATTACAATTTTAAAACTATTATACCATCCACTCTGATAATAGCAGGAAGTAGGGCCGTTCATATTAACGGTAAATTAATGACAACGTTCAATAATGGGTGTTGGCGTGTGTAATGAAAGCGCGGAATATGAAGCCACAACACCATTTCTCGCGCTGTGTAGTGTGATGAAGCCAGCTCACCGTTCGACAGTAATGTGAAATTTAAATTATAAGTAGACGATGTTCCATAATGAAGTTATTCAAAGCGATGTTAATTGCATCACCATTCGAATTAATGACTTACATCGTGTGACTCGGAAACAAGTTCCTGTTTTTAGGTGATGGGACGGCTTTGAAGGACTCATCCCAGTGTCGATCAAACATTTTCAAATAAAGGCTTTCGCCCCGTGGCGTAACAGCCGTTAGTGGGCCAGGGCCTCCTCGTTAGCGAGGCTTCACAGTCGCACTCAGTAAAACACTTCACAATCGGTAAGATTCTGGACGAATGACTAGCCCGACTCAGAGACCTCTTCCTGACAACGCATAACACAAAGAGACAGACGTCCATGAGCCCTGGCGGGATTCGAACCCACAATACCAGCAAGTGAGCGGCCACATACCAATGCCTTAGACTACGCGGTCCTGGGATCGACCATGAAGGCCTTCATTCTCGTAAAAACACAGCCTGCAGCAAACGACCTGCAACAGTTGGAGTATAAGAACGAACAGAGCAGCGGAAAAGACAAAGAGAGCAAGATGACCATACAGCAGTTGCGGGGGTCAAGGTAATTATGTACATCTGGAACAAGGTGACGCAATTCGCTGCAAAACGTCCTTGCATAGAGCGAACAGACCTTATAAATTGCCAGTATGAAGACAATGCCATATCCTACTTGAAGAAGCCGTCTAAGAACACGTGAAAGGTTGTAACACAGACCGTACTGGCAAGATTGAAAGGTATTATGGAAGATTTTCTTTCCACAAATTAAGCTCCTGCAACGTCATATTTTACATTAGTACCCCAGGCTGCGACAGTTTTCGTTAAAGTAAGCAATATTTTAGGTTCATACATTATTTATGTAAGTATTTTTCAATTCATAGCGTAAATATTTATTTCCGAGACCGAAATATTAGTACTGTAATGTATCCTTAAGGAAAAATATCTACCTTCGATGATCTCGGAAAGGACTAGTCGTTTATTACGTATTTCATATCGGGTCTAATCTATTTGGCAACCTAAAACGGTGTCAGAGTTTCAAACCTCTGAAGAATGAACGCAGCGAAAGATTTGCAATAGGCTACAGTAATATAGATGGATGTGATAGTTGTGGGAGAAGTAAAAAACATTTAAATTGGAGGAGAATAGAAAGTAAGATAGACAGAATTAGCGTTAAGACTAAACTCGTATAAAATATAAAACATATTACATCTTGCCTCAAAAAGGAAAGGCACCGTCTCCGCCACCAAGGCCAATCAGTTAATACTTCCATTTTGTGAGAAACATACCAAACATTTGAGTGCATCCCGTTGGAATAATGAAGAGTTTTAAGTATTTTATCACGTAGTACAAATTCCTTTTAAACAGTCGTTGTAGCCGGGATATTTCAGACAATATTTAGGCTGGTCTAATGGGATTTGACTTTCTAATTTAGTAGCACTAAAATGGAAACCAAAGTCAGCTATACACAGTTGAAGAATAAAAGACCAACTTGATGTCACTTGCTATTCTGTTTCACTTCTTATGTGCTCAACATGTTTCGGGCATTAATATAGCCATCATCAGGAGCTTGCGACTGTGTTGTTGAATTACCATATCGGTCGTTTTGTTCTCGGTTCGTTGTGTGTTGGAGAACAAAACGACCGATGTGGTAATTCAACAGTATAGTCGCAAGCTCCTGATGATGGATATATTAATGTCCGAAACATGTTGAGCACATAAGAAGTGAAATAAAATAGCAACTGACATCAAGTTGGTCTTTTATTCTTCAACTATTACTATGATGCTCGGTCCAATAAACATAAGATTCGGCTATATTACTTGTGTTGTAATGTTATTTTGACTTAATCTTCGCAAATGGCAGAATTTAAAACTGCCATTTTGTGACTGGAATAGCTCAGCCAATACAATGATTTGCTACGAGCTGACAGACCCAGGAAATAGGTTTGCATTTCAGCAACGGGCAAAGTTATTCCCATTATCCACAGCGTCAAGACTCTGCGCCCCTGCAGTCACAATGGGTGCCAGCGACTCTATCTCCTTATGATAAACGGCCGAGAGTTGAAGCCAACCATTTACATCTATCTAGAGCAGAGTGTAGGTATGTATGGACTCATAGTTTTTCATGGGTGTGTGCTCAATTAAGCGAGGAACAACTTAAAATTCACTTCACCTTCCACCTTCAAAGGGAGTTTACGAAAGAAATAGCTTTAGCGTAAAACCTGACTTAACCTCCTTTACTACCAACTTGCCCGAATTTTGATGTTTACAAACATTAGCCTAATATTTTTTCATTTACACATTGGTCTATGGGGGTTGAGCCCAGAATTCCTTAGAGTTGCAGGGTTTGTGAAGAATTCGTTATTGTATTAGGAATTTCAAAGAGGGAGGCTATGCGAATCTTAAGACAATTATGCCTGTCAAATTTCTAACAGCGTAATTCTATACTTGCAGGCATTTTGCTATAAAGAATTTGGAATATGTTGTTGTTATTAATTACTAACGTTCAGTAAATTCTCAGTACAGTTGAAAACGTTACTGGGATGTAGGATATTTACTTCTGTGCAGAATTCCTTGTTCTTAAACACAATAATTTTTAAGTTTTTTATTTCATATCATAAGACTGCATTCTGCATGATTTTCAATGCAAAATACTTACTGTTGGTTAGAACATTCTCGCACTTGATATAACGTGATGTGGTATATGAAGAACCTTAAACTATAGTTCATATAAACAAAGATTTCAATTCTATCAACTTCAGTTTCATTGTGAGGTCTATTCACACTTTTGTCTATTATACCTTTCGCAATAGTAATTCATTCGAGCAAAGGGGAATAATCTTGATAGAGAAGTTCATGGAAAGCTTAACAGTAGCCTAAACAAATTTCTCAAAAAATTACATTAAAATCAATTTATTGAGCACAACAGCCTCACTCCACAGATTGAATATAACAATATCGATATCTTACATTGTCTCCTGAGTGCCTGTAAAAACAAATTTCCATAAAGGCAAATGTATTACTATGTAGAATATATAAAAGTTTAGTTGCTAAGTGTATTGAATTCGAAGGGGAATTGCTGCCATATATATTTCATAATAATCCGAGCATATTCAAAATCATATACACACGACAGAAGAGGTGCGAAAAAAAAAACGAAAAGTAGTTAGGGGGGAGGGGGGTATTGTAGCCGCAATGAGAAGTTCTTTACATGGGAGAGATGGGGAAGACAATCATTTTGTTAGAGGATTGATCACAACGACAATTAATTTTTTTTGATACTGAAGTTTGACTGTACGGTGGTAAAGATTAGCCTAGACGTGAACGTCACTTCAAACGCTGCTCAAAAATATTAGATTCAAGATCGTTCAACTTTATGGAAGCCATCGCGTTCTGTTTGTCACTAAACAGACCACAATTATTTGGTCTAGCACAACACAAGTTTATTTTAATCCAATTGACACCCGAACTGCCTGCAAATAAACACGGCTGCACCAACACCTTAAATTATATCCTGGCCTATAACATGTAAACTGATTTCAAAGAAGAATGTTATAAAAAATGCGCTGCATTGATGCCATGCCGTGTCAGTTAAAAATACGCCGAATCATAGTAACATTTTAATACTACCTCTTACTGTAACACAAGAGGACTTAACCTAGTAAATCTTTATACATGCATCTTTGAAGTTACATGGCTCTTTTACTAGTATATTACTTACTTTACGTTTTAAAATTATCAAGTGACTGTAGAAATGAGGACCTTTAGATTTTTATTGTATCATCCTTCATATGGTTTCTGTATTGACATGCCTGAGGATGGCCTAAGTACCGACGGAAACATGTAGCATGAATGTAAGGGAAATCAGCTAAATAAAAATAAACCTGTGTTGTGTTAGACTGAATAAGTGTGGTTTTTACAAGATCGTTAAATGTTATCGTAATACTTAAAATGACCACATTTGTCTCTTATTTCCTCCATAAGCTGGTCCGTCTATGATCACAACCGCAGCTTTTCAGGCGGAGGACCGCAGAGACCGATTGCAGGATTGGTGGGTACGTAAGAATATACTGAGCAGTTAACCGGGGCATTTGACGGAAAATGGACGTGAAAATTGAGGCCTGAACTTAAGACTGAAGTAACGTAGCTGTAGCTGTAGATGTAGCTGTAGCTGTCCTGTAGCTGTACTGCAGCTTCTCGGGAATTCAACATTTAAATCCTGAAATGAGCATCATGTTTCGACGTGGCTATAATTATTTGGTTAATCCTTCAGGTAGTTAGTCAGTTATTTATACAATCAAAAGTCCGTCAGCTTATAGCAAAATATTGATTGCTGAACTACCTGAATTGTTTGTCCTATCTTTGGTCTGAAATCTTATTTGGGATATTTTCGGGTTCTATTGTTTCCCATCGTTTCCATAGGGATAAACGTTAACGCGCTGGACACACTGGGCCATTTACATTCTGACGTATATCGGTAGAACCGAAGGAACACCACAACCGTAAACGCTTATAAAATTTCGATTCTATAAATTTCGTGATATAAAATATAGTCTAATAATGATATTTCCTGCATATTTTGAAATCAGTTCGGCTTATATTTAACTCATTTATTAAAAGGCATTAAATGTCATGTTTCAGGTTTAATTTCATGTATTATGAGAAGAGAGTGGTCTGAGAAAAAGGAGAACGTTTTATCGCCATTGCTTTTCAACTTTGCTTTAGATTACGCAATTGGGAGGGTTCAGGTAAACCAGGATGGCTTGAAATTACATGGTACTCATGAGATTCTAGTTTATGCTTTTGGTGTTAACATATTGGGCGGAAGCATATATACCATAAAAAAACGCAGAAGCTTTAGTAGTTGCTAGTAAGGAGACTAAGCTAGAAGTAAATGCTAATAAAACTAAGTACATGGTCACGTTTTGAGATCAGGATGCAGGACGAAATCACTGCATAAAGTTTGATAGTAGTTCCTTTGAAAAGTTGGAAGAGTTTGGAACAACCTTACTTACTTACTTACTTACTTACTTACTTACTCCTTGGTGCAGAGTCCTTCTTGAGAAGCTAACTGGTTTGCAGCTAGTCAAGAAATTCCCCGCATTTCATGGAACCCGAAAG
>Ga0123352_10003504_pt1 | contig 22723 bp, 14 predicted proteins | sample TergutLab28metaG_FD_89700 | JGI IMG/M metagenome (GOLD analysis project Ga0123352, IMG submission 89700) | Labiotermes labralis P1 segment gut microbial communities from Petit-Saut dam, French Guiana - Lab288 P1 | ecosystem: Host-associated > Arthropoda: Insects > Digestive system > Gut ...
AGCTCCCTGATGATGGTCTTAGGACCGAAACATGTCGGAGCAGTTTTAGTGTTTTAATGTGTAAATTTTATATAAGTGCATTAGTTGGTATTATAATTGAGTGACTCGACAACATGCATGGTGTAACAATGAAAATAGAATTTGATGCAACTAGGTAATTTTATTGATGTATTCTTAGCTCGACATATTTCGGGTATATATGCCCATCATCAGGAGCATTAGATGTTGAGTTGCAGCATACGGTTTTCTGCACCGAGTTTTTGGATGGGTGGTGGTCTTGAGAGCCGCTGCGTTGTGGATGGTGCCGTGCGACTCGCACGGCACCATCCACAACGCAGCGGCTCTCAAGACCACCCCCCCCCCATCCAAAACCCCGATGCAGAAAACCATACGCTCCAACACAACCTCTAATGCCCTTGATGATGGACATATATACCCGAAACATGTCGAGCTAAGAATATATCAATAAAATTACCTAGTTTCATCAAGTTGGTATTTCACTTTATAACATAAAACTAAATTCCATGGGCAAAATGTAAATTCTGTGAATGTTAAATATGGTGATACAAACTGTAACCACCGAACACTAAAACGTATGTACTAAAAAGTGGCATAATTTAAAATAAAAAATTCGAGTATTTTGAAATTTAACCTTCCGCATACTGGTGTTTATTTAGCGACATTTTCAGGATATTGTCACACTCATCTTAGTACCCAATGACTGATACGTGCTGACGTTTCGGAGGCTCTTTCAAACGCCGCTACATTCCAAGGCGTCGATTTTTCCCTAAGTGAGGGAGCTGAAAAGGTATCAAAAGTCTGTAACAATATCTATAAATTATATTTTATAAGACTTACTTCTTATTTAACAACACTGTGGGAGATCAAATCTTGCGTAGCTAAAATACTATTCATAAAATCTTAAAGACTTCTACAAGTTTAAGTCATATTTACGTTGGTGTTTAACGTAGTGTTGTTAACCCTTAACCCGCTAAACTGGAAAACATGGTGAGCTCCTAATAATGCCAGCAGATGTCAGGTGGGATTTAACTCGGCGTTTAAATGGTTAAAGCAGTTAGCATAGCGCATTCTATTCCACCTTCTATGCTGAAGATTACCCAGGAAAGAAATTTCTATGATCCCCTTCAGGACACGCGGGCACAACTATGAAAATTCTACGTCTGTATATTTAGAATATTTATATTAAACTTTCTTCCTTCAGTTACTTCTGCAGCGTGAACGACACACCAAGTGTCCGGACACATCTTCTCAGAAATGAACATCCGAAAGACTGTACATTTCAAAACTTCGTGCACTTCATTATAAGAAATATCCGTATCCGTATCCGTATGCAGGCTGAAGTCTGCATACGGATACCACACCACCCCAGCCAAACCACAAAGTAACACCAACACGCATCGAACCAGAGCAATACAACTCATGAAATAACTCAACAAATAAGACGCAAGCTCCTGAGGACGGATATATTAACATCCGAAACATGCTGAGTATTAAATAATGAAATAATAAAGCAAGTGACATCAAGTTGTCTCTATTTATTCAACTATCAAGATGATGCACGGTCCAATAAACATAAGATTTCTTCCCTTTTTTTAAGCCTGTTATTGTAACTTGGTCTCTTTATTTATTGAATGCGACAGTCACCACACTCACCACATTCTACAGTCTCCCTCCACTTTTAATCCTTATCCAATCTTTATTTCCCAAAAATGCAACATTTTTCTCGTTTCTTAGCCAGCCTTACTCTCAAAACTCTTTCAGACGACTTTTTATCCCCACACAACCACCAGTAAATATGTAAATTCGCTACGATGCATAAATAGGTTATTGCCAAATACACCTAAGAAAGTACTATAACAAAGCCTACCTACTGTGCTACAGTCTAATAGAATTAGTCATCAGATTGGTGCCACAGGAAGGAAGCGCACTAACATCCCTCTGTTTATACAGAAAATCGTCACTTAGCCCCTAAAGCTCGAAAATCCTCCGCCCCTTTCTGTTCTTCGTCGGCGCGGCCCTCACACCAAATGAACTATTTATCTAGGGAAATACTCTAGAATGCAGCACGTTGTGTCACCTCGTAGTTAGTTAATATAGTCTTCTGATGTGTAAACATAATTTATTGCACGCAGGAGAAGAGAAGTCTCAGCCTCTAGGCACAACGGAAGCAAGAAGATGGAAAATTGCCTCAAAAGACAGCTCGTAAAAACAACTCTAATTATTAATGTCATCCACACAGTATAAAAAGAAACACTTTCTTAGTTGAGTAATATATTAACAAGACTGTACTCAAATAAACCGAATGAGCGGCCAGTTCGGATAAAGGAAGTTCCATGTTGAGATAAATGTCTCTTCGTCCTTTAAAAAATAAAATCCAGATATATTGTATTTAAAATTTTGTTTGTAACGAGAAGTAAACACACTCTAAATCGATTATGAAAAACAGTCCGATAAATTTGTGTATTTAAAATCAGTCTCTTAGTTTAATATCCATAATATTCAGGTAAACACTCTCTGTGGTCAAAAAATAGATTGTAACTTCGTGGGTGGTGTTACAGGACCCTAATATTTTATTAATTACTAGCGAGTTTAAAATCAGATATCATAAGACAGCTAAACACAACACTGGAGTCTATCTCAGTTGCTAGTACAGATAGCATAACATTCATTTTCCTCATGTATTTGCAGCGGAATAAATGTCTACATTTCCGTTGGAGGGATTTGTCGTTCTGACTAATCTGGAGGTGATTCTGTACATTCCGGCAAAAATTCACCCAAATTTCGTAAAAACCGACTTTCACAGTCGTCTTAGTATAAGGATGTACTTTGATTCGGTGGGCAGGTCTCTCCGAAACGACGAACAAATTTGTACCCGGCCAAGCGGCATTATGTCCCTCACGACTGTAACATATTTCTAACAAAACTGTACCCGTTACAATAATAATCACAGTTGCATGACTTGTTGAAGAGCTTATTTTTAGAAGCATATCAATCTACAAAATACGAAAAGGTCTATAAAAGTTTCGAATCGTATATTAATGCAAAAATGTTTCGCAATTATTGCATTCTTCAGATGAAGGTCTTCTGAGATTTTTCGACTTGTACATCGGTATTTTCCGTCGTTTCGAGAGATGGTAGCGCCAACCTTCTTAGAATATAAAGGTGAAGGTATTACAATCAATTGAAACTTCGAGATGGCATTATGAATCTACCCAGCTTAAAATCTCATAGGAATTGATTCTTCCAAACACGGGTGTCAGAACTCCACATTTCACAAATTGCGTTCTCCAATTTTTACGTCCATTTTATTTACCTATTTCAGAGCAAACGCATTCTACATGTCAAGTCACAAGGTTCGTGTCAGCAGTAAACAGTTATCGAGACACATGGTTAAGCACTCGAATAAAGAGCAAAGAACAAAGAAACCAACTGGAAAAAACTAAGTACAATATTTGTTTGTAATAAACTTATTTTTTAATTTATCTCAGTATTTAACCAACTTGATGCACAAAATTTGTTTCACAACAAGTTTTATTTCATGCCTCTAAATGTTTCGAGCATATGTGCTCATCGTCAGGAGGTCAAAATTGCATTACACAGCCTCTGGTATCATCACACCTATAGGTATGATAATACCAGAGGCTGTGTAATGCAACTTTGACCTCCTGATGATGAGCACATGTGCTCGAAACATGTAGAGGCACGAAATAAACTTATTGTGAAAAAATTTTGTGCATCAAGTTGGTTAAATATTGAGATAAATATACTGAGATGCACGGTCAGCAAAACGTCAAAATTGTTTTGACTGCAATGTCTTTTAATTAGCACATCTTTTCTAATATTTATGATATTCAAGTATAATTTTTTCAGTTAAAATAACAACAACAATGTATAGTGCATACATTTAACAGCATTAAGTTTAATACTTGATTACTGCAGTAAATTATACCTGGAAATTATGCAAAATGCAGTTCAAAAGGTCTTCAGCTACCGAAAAAAATTCAATTATTTTTATTTTTTTCAATCCTGTATGCATCACATATGGCACTGGAAATTAAAGAATTAAACCATATTTCAGTCACGGAAACAAAGTTTACTTAGAGTGCAATCCAGGTATTGTCACCCTCCAAATAATTATTTTGAGGGTGGTTATGACTAAAAATTTCTCAAGAAATAAAAACGTCGCCCTTGATTGAAGGAATTGGTTTGAAGGTACATTTTTCAAACACTGTGCTGCCCTCACTACGATCTTGACGAACGCTCTGATCTCCAGCCATTCACACGTTACACAAAGCCTAATTCTCCCATAAGACGTAACGCGCAGAGAGTATGTATCAGTAGGCTTTCAAGCCAAAAAATGATCATGTCGTTTTCGTAATAAGCATGTTCTGTAAGCACGGATACTTAACTGGCATTATCTATGTAATGAAGTGTTTTGTGTTTCCGTGGGAGGCATCCTATGCTGCAGAGATAACACAAAATAAATGAAACGAAACTCAGCAGATTCTATTTCAAGAACACAATGGAACTTGTGCCCGTAGTGTTTGTAGTGTGAATCGGTTTAACGGAGTACACATATTCCATGCAACATGCAGCATGTTTGCAAATATTGCAGAGTTCCAAATTGGTCAGAAGACCGTCCACGATGTTTGCACGGATTGGCCTATCACATCAATGATGGATTTAAATCCTTCACGAGTACAGAAACTAATATTGAAAAACCAGCAGTTCACAATTCGATACCCAACACCTGCACTCCAACTGACCATCAAAACTGCAGGCAGCACGTCTGGTAAAAGATGCGATGTAGAGACCAAGTTTGCAGCGATGAAGTATAAAACCCTGCTCAGATGGGAGAAAAACACTGAGGTTGACGGTGATTTATTATTGTGTTGTAAGATAATGATATTTCAGTGGAAAACATGAGCCACACGTATAGCTGTACAGAAGTCTCTTTTTATTTCGGACGCACTTGCCAAATTACGAAAGGCGACTATTTGTTTCGTCAGGATTGTCTATTCGTCTCTCCGTCCGTCAGGAACAACTCTGCTTCCACTGGACGGATGTCCGTGAAATTGGATAGTACAGTATTCTTCGGAAATATGTCAAGAAAATTCAAGTGTCATTAAAATCTGGCAAGAATAACTGGCACTTTAGATGATTATCAAAATATATTTTTGATCATATATCGTTCACATCTTCCTAGCATAAGAAATGTTTTAGAAAAAAACTTGTATATAAATTCAAAGTGGACATTTAATGTTCAATACCTTTTTTTCCGAAAATCGTTTCATTTATGAGATAAGGTGAGAAAATATTGTAGAGCCAGACAGGTCACAGATGAAAATATGGGCCATGCACAATGCATGCTAAATACATAAGGCTGCAAACACAGACTCAGAACAGACCTTTGTAATAATTATTGATTTCCCCAAGACAAAATTATTTTCACAAACGTGCCGGAATGTTATGCTATAATTACACTGCCTGTATTTTTATAAACTAGGAAAATTCATTTACTTATTTATTTACTGAACGTACCGGTATTTTCTGTATGTGCCCTGACTATTAGTGCACAAATCCCAAAATTTTGGAAGTGTTTGACCTCGCCATTCAAGGGTAGTAAAAACAAGATCCTCGGAAATGATGGTGTTAAGTACCACTCGATTTTGCATAATCTTCGGTAAAACTGAACTTTTTAATAATATTACTGTGACAACTGAAAATTTCAATTTGAAACGTGTGTCACAGTTTATAGTTTAGTACATAGTTAAATCTAAGGAAAACTTTCTTCTTAAGGATCTAATATTTTCGCAACTACGGAACCCAAAATTTTATTTTTATGTTCTTTAATATTTATGGTCCTTCCTTGTCTCATGACTTTTAAAAGTCTCCTTTGAAAAAGAGTAAATAAGTCAGTTAAATGAAAACAAATTTATTTTTCAATTACAAAATAGGCCCATTCATTTTAAAAATACCTCATTTTAAAAATAAAAAATATATTACGTCAACACATTGAGAAAGGTATTTAATAATGATGGTACGAGTGCTTAATTGTTCTGCGATTTGCCTCAGTCAGTTCCACAACCCCTAGTCTTGCATACTAGAGGGAAAACAGAATTAAATTTGGCGTCTTTCAAGTGTTAGTAAATCCAAGTTAAACTCTAGTGTCATGCTGTTTATTCAGTAAATGTCAGCACAAAGTTGCACAAAGCGCGACCATTTCTAATACAAACTTCATTATTAAAAAAAAACTAGCCGCGACGGCTCAGTCGGTCGAGTAACAAGGCTGTGGAAAGGAAGACCGTTTAAACGACGTCCAATTCCCCTCAGGCGTAAGAAATTTTTCTCTTCAGAGCGCCCTAAAAATAATGGGTGCCAACTAGGATTTATTAAATTGGAAATGACAGCCCTTGCAGAAATGGTAAATCAGCCGTGGATTAAGGTTGACAATTGATCCCAATATAGTACCAAGACTGCGTGCCATCAAGGAGTGCACCAGGACAATTACCTTGTTGCGTATGTCCAAATACACTCACCTCGATATAATAGTTGGCACTCGAATTAACTTACGGGTGTTGATGTTTGTGTGAACATGCAGCACTGACACAATAATATGAACAACCACCTAGATGCAACCATAACAGTTTATTAATAATTTCAATCAGCTCAACATGTTTCGAGGGATAATTTCGCCCATCCTCAGGAACACTAGACTGTGTTTACAGTTTGTGCTACAAAGTTCCGAAGATGCTGCCGGCTGGTAACTTGAGGATGGGCGAAATTATCGCCCGAAACATGTTTAGCTGATTGAAATTAATAATAAACTGTTATTGTTGCATCTAGTTGGTTGTCTATATTATTGTAACTTGTCGTAACTTTTAGGTTCTCCAAAAATATTTGACAGTATATTTCTAGCAATGCATAATGAAAATTATAATTGAAAGGCATAATGAATCCAGACTTTGAAGAAGCAAGAATGCAAGAACACAATATTTTTGGATACATCACAGGCTCTTTCTCGAGATTAGAACGATGAATGGAATTATGTTATGTAAATAAAACCTTCCATATGCAGCGCCCAGTTTTATCTGTTGGGTAACTATGAGTGCACTTCCATGAATGCAATTGACCGCGTTGATGTAAATACAATGGAACAGTGCCACTCATCTGAGCAAACTGCACGGGCTCTTGATATGTGCAATCTGACATACCGTGGGACTGTTAAATCACCACAGAATTTATGAATCTGACAGCAGATATTGCTTTATAAAGCGTCGAGTCCAATTAGTGAAACTTCGTTTTAATTTTCGCATTTCAGGAAAATTTCAGTGACAAAATGTCGACATAAATATAACAGTATGTAATGACAGCATGAATTCTGTGGCAAGGTGTTTATTAACATACAATATTTTAAACATGTTGAAAATGAATTAAAAACACTAAAATGCCCCTCTTTTATGAATAAAGGCATTTATCGTACCTAAGAGTGTCAATGGCCAACACCGTCATAGATTATGTCTGTTACCTCTAGGTTCCTGGAGTTGCCAAGGACATTAGTTTTTCTTCTCTTGTGTGTTGCTGTGTGTTGTGTAGGTAGCTGCCTCAACGAGGAGTTGAATACTCTTTCAGAGAAGTCCTACTGGGTGTGTGAGTGTGTGTGTATTTGTGTGTGTGATCTACGAACTTCAACAACGAAGCTCTCTAAGTCCGGGCTAGTGTGTTATGCCACAAAAAATGCATATTTATATCTACATAAAACCTGGGCTACATAATCCAATCAGAAGCAGAATATACAAGGGACTGTGTAGTAGCGTCTCACCAGAATATCCTCACATTCCTATATTTTGTTTAAAATATAAGGTAAGGCATAAATTTAAAAGAAATTTCAAAATTGCAAAATACAGGCTACAGATTATGGAAACCGTGCTGTTGGTTATAGCTAATTTGTAGTTTGCAACAAAATTAGGAAAGTTCCACATCTAATCTAGAATTATACTTTACAAAAAACACACGCGTGTAATGCAGTGAAATGGAAAAATTATATGAAGATGGATGTTAAGAATATGGCATGTGAGCTTGACGTCTGGAAGTGATAGATTCAATACCACGAGAAGCCTGGATCTGCTCGTAAATATTAGCACACTACGCGCAGGAGAGTTATAAGTCATAGTTGAAAAAATAACGGGGAATTGGGTGGCATGTTACAGTTTACTAGACTAACAGTAAAAACTGTGTAACTTTGCCTCGTATTTTTATCCTACAATGAATAAAGACCTGCCCGACATACAAGATATAAATGAAGACAGACGAGAAATACTTTCAAAATTTTAGTCGGAATAATTAAAAATATTTAAAGTTTTGGAATCGCAGCTAATAAGTGGAGACTATTTTCATGTCTTTGGATACCTGTGAGTGTTATGGTGTTGATAAAATATGTATTTATCAAGTACGTTCAGACTGAAGACATGTGTTCACAGCTGTGTCATCTAAAGAATATAGATTAGCTTATTTCGTCGTCAACATCTAAGAAATTGTAGCAAGGAAGGAAGATGGTCAAGATTTCAATAGCTAAGATAGAAATATGGAATAAACGGGGTGCAAAGATAAGATTTTCAAAAAACCAACTAGATGCCACTTATTATTTTATTGTACTTCTTAAAGGATCAACATGTTTCAAGCATTACTATGCCCATCATCAGGAGCTCGCGACTATAATGTTGATTACCACATTGGTCGTTTCGTTCTTGTTTTGCTGTATGTTGGAGGTTATGTGCGATTAGTCTTGAATAGTGTCCGGGCTGCAGGCTAAAGCCTAACCACAACTAACCTCCAACATACAGCAAACCAAGAACGAAACGACCAATGTGGTAATCAACATTATAGTCGCGAGCTCCTGATGATGGGCATAGCAGTGCCCGAAACATGTTGAGCCTATAAGACGTATAATAAAATTATAAGTGGTATCTAGTTGGTTTTTATTCTTCAGGTATCACAAAGATGCACGGTCCAATAAACATCAGATAAGATTTTCAGCTGAATTTCAACAAAAATCGGGAACGAAATAGGATGTCATAAGGCGGATTAGATTCGTCTGGCTCAGAACAGACACCCGTGGTGACGTGTCCTATTTCATGCAGAACTGATCGCACGGGAGTGAACAAGGGGAAGTTTCATGCAAGTTCTTCGCAACAAATACAGAAATGTTTACTGAAAAGTCTTGCGTCTTTGAGACTTCTATCGCCCAAACACTGCGGTTGAACGAACTGAACAGAAAGGACAGTGGAATGTCATGGGAGAGGCAGGCTTCCGGTTCATCGTCTTTTCTCATTGCGGGACCGAATCACCCAACAACACTCCGGAAATGAGGACCTTCCGCCAGTCCTTCCCGATCGTCCTCGATCGGTCTCACACTGTATCGCCTTCTTTCGTTCTTTCTTTCTTTCTGTCTCTATCTTTTTCTATTTCTCTCGTCAGAAGATTAAATTGAACTAAAGCACTTGGTTCTTTATATATATATATACAGGGTGTCCAGGAGGAAAGGTAAATATTCTGGGAGGTCATAGTATCGATCATTCTAAGCAAAAACGTTTATATGAATATATGTTCTATTCCGAACGGTTTCAAAGATAGAGCTATTTGAATGTACAACCGCAAAATTGTTGATAAGAAAGAGATATTACGTGTACGTACTGTTTCTAATACCGGTATGTATTGTTCAAGTGACACAGTCGGTACAGTTTATAATAAATGTTTCAAAATTCCACCGTCAACATCAATGCACTTTGCAACTCGTGTGGAGACATGGCGTGTTGTTCGTCTGAGTGCGTCTTGATGTTCCTTTATGCAGGCGATAACATCCAGTATGTTAACGAGCAGTTCGTCTCATGTATCCACTTTTTTCTGTATACTTCACTCTTCATCAAACCCCCAAAACAAAAATCTAACGGGGTTAAGTCTGGAGATCTTGGTGGCCAATTAATGGTACTGCCGCAACCGATCCACCTCTTAGGGAAAGTGTCACTGAGATGTTGCATCACATGACGGGTATAATGAGAAGGGGCTCCGTCATGCTGAAAGTACATAGCAATCCGTGTAGCCAAAGGAACATCCTCCAGTTGTTTTGGTAATTCATTTTGCAGAAAGCCTAGGCAATTTTGTCCTGTCATACGATCGTCTAAAATAACTGGACCAATCAACATATCATAGATCATACCGTACCACACATTGATACAAAAACGACTTTGAAAATTTGTTTCCACAGTACCATTGGGAATTTCGTGAGACCATCGATGTGAGTTACGTGTGTTGTTGATTCTGTTACGGGTGAAACTAGCTTCATCAGTGAATAGTATTAATGGACGCAATTGGCGATTAGTATGTAACCAATGACAAAATTCTAGACGTATGGCACTGTCCCCTGGATGCAGATTTTGCACAGGCTGTGGGTGAAATGGGTACAAGCCGTCTTCATGCAATGTTCGCCATACACGTGTTCGTGAAACACCAATACGTGCTAAACTTCTTCACGAGTAGCAGTAGGGCTACGCTGTACCATATCAAGAATGTTTTTCTGTTCCTCAATGTTTTGTTTACGTGTCCGTTCAGATGAAAAATGAGCACTGGGAAGCGTACCGCATTCACGCAATGTATTGAACACCTTGTAAAACACTCTACGATTCGGAATTCTGCGCATAGGAAACCGTCTATGGTGTTCTTCAACAGCAGCAGTGGCACTACCATCGCAGAAGCCATAAACATACATCATATCAGCATATTCGGCATTTGTGAAGATGTGCGGCATTTTTCACAAAACTCCAACAATGTCACTATCAACAGTCACAACAGCCAACTGACGCTTCACACAGATTCACATGCTTCAGACAGTGGCGCAGCACGTTGAGAGGGAAGGACAATACTGGGCGCCCAAGCCAAACCACTACAGTATACAGTCAAATGTCTCTATCTCGGAAACCATTCAGAAAGATCGATGACATGTTGATTGTTCCCGTTATTTTGGACGATCCTGTGACAGGACAATATTACCTAGACTTTCTGCAAAATGAATTACCAAAACAACTAGAGGATGTTCCTTTGGCTACACGGATTGCTATGTACTTTCAGCATGACGGAGCCCCTTCTCATTATGACCGACATGTGATATAACATCTCAATGACACTTTCCCTAATAGGTGGATCGGTCGTGGCAATACCATTAACAGGCCGCCAAGATCTCCAGACTTAACTCCGTTAGATTTTTCTTTATGGAGTTTGATTAAGAGTGAAGTGTACAGAGAAAAGTGGATACACGAGACGAACTGCTCGTTAACATACTGGATGTTATCGCCTGCATAAAGAACGTCAAGACGCACTCAGACGAACAACACGCCATGTCTTCACACGAGTTGCAAAGTGCATTAATGTTGACGGTGGAATTTTCGAATATCTATTATAAACTGTACCGACTGTGTCACTTGAACAATAAACACCGGTATTAGAAACAGTACGTACACGTAATATCTCTTTCTTATCAACAATTTTGCGGTTGTACATTCAAATAGCTTTATATGGGATACTGTTCGGAATTGGACACATGTTCATATAAATATTTTTGCCTAGAATGACCGATAATATGACCTCTCAGAATACTGAACTTTCCTCCTGAGACATCCTGTATATATATATATATATATACACACACACACACAAACATATACGGGGGCGTAGATGTAGGTTCAAGCAATTGGAATGTTCTCGTTTGGTCTTGAAATAGACTTGTTTGGATTGAGGGCTTGGGTGGTGGAAATTAAAGTGTTCTAATGCAGTAAGAGCCACGCACGAAATAAAGGTCAAATTGTTCCTGTAAATTTTGTACAATAAATTAAAATAATACTCCTAAATGTGTACATAGCACCAAGACGACGAAAGACTGCATAGAAAATAATTGTGTAAAAACTCATCGATAAATATGTAGCAAAAACTGAGAAATATAAAAGGTTTTCATATTGCTCTTCAGCACACCTAATTCCCTTTCTTTTTTTACTGTGACGCAACGGTCCTGTCCGGGTGCCGGCCGCCTCATTGTTGAGCATTCGAGACCACACACATTTAGACACAACACACACGGTAGGATTCCTCTGCAAGATGGATCGGCCTGTCACAGAGCCCTCTGTCAAAATCTCAACATTCCCAAGAGAGAGACATCCACGCTTCTGGAGGGATTCGGACCCGCAGTCTCAACATGCGAACGGCCGCAGATCCACTCAGACCACGCGGCCACCTGGAACAGTACTACTTCTATTACCCAAAGAAAATAACGTAAACAAATTCCATGAATGCGTTGATAAGTCAATAATAATAATAATAATCGGCTGACAAACGCGGATTTGTTCGCCGAAACAGAGGGTTTTCAAACAGCAATACAGGACCAAGTCATACTAAAAAGAAACTACAAGAAATATATTTTGAAGCAACCAGACACCGATGAGCTGTGCAGAAGATGTGGAAAAGAATTGGAGAAAATCCAACACTTTACTGCAGCATGTGAGCAAATAGCGCCTACCGAGTACGTATGTAAAGAGACATGATGGACTAGCCAAACTTATCTATCAGAAACTGGCAGAAGCAGCTGAATTGACGACAAACGTCCATATTATGAGTACACACCAGCCAATGTACTGGAGAATGAGAATTTCAAGCTGCACTAGAATCGTAGCATACTTACGGACAAAAAATACCTTTTAATGGACCTGACATACCTTTTATGAATAAGAAAACAAAGAATATCTTTTTGATCGTCATAGCTCTCCCGAATACACAAAATCTCGCCAAAACCATAATCGACAAACAAAACAATTACCAAGAACTGGAGAATGAAATATGTGCTATGTGGAAGCAAATGGCAGCACAAATGATCCCGACAGTAATATCATCTACGGGAGTAAATCCAAAGTCACAATCACAAAATCTAACAAGACTTAACTTAAATCCGAATACATATACACAAATGCAAAAATCTGTAATTCTTGGCATATGTTCAATTGTAAGAATCTTCTTAAACTACATGTAAGACCACCGAGCCTAATCCTGTTGACTACTTCATCCCAAGACAGGTGAATATTTCCCAGCCAAAGCTGAGAAGTGAGAAAATCGGAAAAAAAAATAATAATACGACTAGTGACACATGATTGAACTCTGAGAAAAGGGACAGTGCTTTCGCTATAGTGACTAGGCAAACAAATTAACTACGGACTAATCTTCTTGCGATTCTTATCAAGTGTTGTACATTCATTTTTCTCTAAACCTTTCGGAACGTTACTTGATCCCACTTCACTTCCCATTCAATGGCTCTCAAGTCCTCTTTCCTCGGGTGTAAAGCGGCCGAAATATGAAGATCTCATGGTCTCATTTAGTGCCGAGGCTAAGAATGAAAGGAGCTATATCTCCACTATAGCATTAGTTTTAATGGTGGCACAAGCACAGTTTACTTCTTAAATTTACCATTTACCTAGTTTAATATTTTGTCAAGGAAATCTTAGCCTTCCTGAAAAAAAATACTTGAATATTTAAATGTCTGGCTAACATACCAAGACATTTCACCTTCTATAAATTATAATTCAATTATCTACAAATCAAACCAAAAAATCAATCAATTTTATTCAAATTATAATAATATTATAAAACACCAACCACTACATGTCTCGGACCTCACTGTCCAAAAATCAGGGAGAACACAATTCAGTAAAAATCTTTCCTAACGTTTTCATCTCCTATATGAAGAAGAAATGTAAATTCCTTAGTGTGAAGTTTTTGTGTTTTGTGATCCCGTTACAGGACCGGTGTGGCCCTGAGGGTGTGTAGAGGTCTATACCTCTACACACCCCATTTTACAGGAGGCTGGGTGAGCCCCAAGGCCGGTCTGGACGGACGGAAAATCTCGCCCCCACCGGGATTGGATCCCGGACCGTCCAGCCCGTAGTCAGTCGCTATACCAACTGAGCTACCCGACCCACGAAATATATATGTAGTAGAGGGAATTGTGCTTTGAAAATTATAATTTAATATTTTAAATTTTGTACTTTTCAACGCACAACACCGTCTAATATATATATATATATATATATATATATATATATATATATGACACAGTTAAGAATTCCAGAATTTCTGCCACATGCAGCACAAGAAATCATTAAGCAACTGTTTTATATATATGTTTATTCCCTGATAATGGAACATTGAGCCCCAAATCATGTAGGGTTTATTGTTTTATAATATTATTATAATTTTAATAAAACCTGGTGCATTTCTTGGTCTGAATTGTAATAATTCTGAGACATGCTGACAACAATTTCGAAAATCTAGCTCATTTAGTTCGCTGATCGTATAAAACAGGCCAGCGTTGCTGTGCAGAATTTCGAACAATACAAGACAAGTGTTTAAAGATTTTTTTTGCAGTTCGATATCCTGTTGTGCTGTCACATAATTGTCTTTCAAATGGACAATCAACACAGTGAATAACAAGTGTTTGGGCTTGACATGATTTGGTACTAGGCAGAGGAATTGGAATTATTGTCTTCATTGCCAGGTACAAAAAGTGTTTTCAGGTTCACTCAATGAGGTGTCTTCTCCGTTTCTTGGGGAAAATATGCTTGTGAACACTCATTTAGATTCAGTGTGAAGAATGCTGGTCTTTACTTTCATACTGTATATAAACCGTAATGGCGTTGTGTTCAGTTAACGTAATGAGTTGACTTTTACGTTTGTGTTAATTAGAACTACAACTTCTACGAAACAAACCAAAGTTGACATATTCTTAGCCACAGTCCTTCTCTTACTTCTAAGCGTTGTAGTATGTCTCAACACCTTAATAACCGATCTTTTCGCAAGGGCCTTTGAGCAATTCTATAGTACCACATCGTTACAGGAAATCGAAGGTCTGAAATCTACGAACCTCCAAATTCCTTATTCATCACCTTTTCTTCCTGAGTTCCTTCGTTTCTTATTTAGGCCAACATTACCTTTGTCTACATATTGAGTGTTAGAATTTTCTTTCCATAATTTAACTTTACCGATACTGTTTCTAATGCTTCTTTTTCTAAAATAAATATATGTTTGTAAATATATTCAAAATTATTCACCGTTTTTTTGGTGGCCTGTTATGTGAAACAGCTGTAGGGTACATTTCAAAGTAAGATTTAAAAGTTTGAAACAGATCACAAATTCTGAGCTCCAATTCTCAGTTATAAGTACCTGCTCAGTTATTTATGGTCATATGCTACCACTGAAACACTTGTGCAGAAATTTCATAGGAAGAGAAAACTTTTTGAAAATTAAAGTTACTAAAACCCGATCAGATTTTCCGCTGTAGAGTTTAGAACTAAAAACGTACGTTTATGTTCAGAGTTTTTTCGTCTGGCCACCTTCTCATTCAAAACGCGATCATTATCTGAGTTTCGGGCTTTGAATAATAGAGAATAGGTCAAAAACAATGCGCGAGCACAAACACATTTGTCTTGAGGGTTGTTTGACCGTGCATCATCCTCATGAAATAATGTGAAATGCCAACTTGATGCAACAAGGTAATTTTATTAATGTATTCTTAGCTCGACATGTTTCGGGTACATACGCCCAGCATCAGGGGAATTAGATGTTGATTTGCAGTATATGGTTTTCTGCACCGAGTTTTTGGATGGGTGGTGGTCTTGAGAGCCGCTGCGTAAGTTGTGTGTACGGTGCGGATGGTGCCGTGCGGATGGTGCCGTGCACTTCCTTGTCTTTGTAAATATGACATAGGTGTTTCCTTTATTAATAGTATGAAGGAGCGAAAATTTATATGAATGTTTATTTTGTTCATTTACAAAGTATTTACTTGCTAAATAAAACAATGTTTTAGTCATTTACAGCCAACATTACGAAATTAAGAAATTGTATCAAAGAAGACCGATTCCGGTGGCGGCGCGGGATAAGGAGTAAGTTTGGGGCTCCTCCCTTCCTGGGATTGCGGATTGGAACCCCGCCTGGAGTATAGTTGTCTGTCTGTCTGTTCCGAATGTCTTGTGTTGTCTGGTAGAGATCTCTAAAACGGGCCATCTCTCATCCAGATGAGTCCTACTGTATGTGTGTGTGTGTGTGTGTGTGTGTGTGTGTATGTGATAAGGCAGTACAATAACATTTTACACTTACAATGACTAGGTAGAAGAAGTCAGGCTAAGAAAAATAGAAATATCGAAGATATGTTAAAATATTATCAACAGATCTCCAGTTCAATAATTGGGAACGGTTTTTAATGTCGCTTCTTAATTACACCAAACAACACAATGGTATTTGAATATTAATGTCATAATCATATAAAGGCATGTCTTTCACAGATAGCCTATTAATATATATATATATATATATATATATATAACTTTCGCAATGCGGGTTAATCAGTGTGTATTGAAAAGAATTTTTACATAATACGGCCGAAATATTTCGTGTCTTTAATAAACACAAGTGCACGCAGTTTACCGTAGATGGTAAAGGTAAAGTTCAACCTAGAACAGGCCACGAAGGCCCAAAGGGCGAGTAGAGATATAACTCTACTCTTTTCTTAAATGCGGCGCTAGACGTTGGTGGGTGGGTAACGACACGCCTCGTCCACTTCATCCACGGTAAAGAAACGGTACCTTTTGTAGTGCCGTAGATGGTAATCCATTTATTTTTAATTATAACGTATTATAATTTTTATTAATTGATCATAATCGATGTAATAGTACCTGAGATATAAACTTAAACAAAATGCTACAAAATTGAAACTTCAATTTCACTTATGATACGTTGAGTACATATTTTTTTACGTGTGAATTAAACCGCAAATACAGAGTGTACGGCATAAGATTCAATCCAGAGATTACACATGTAAAAATACTGCAACAAGCATATAAGAAGAGACTCCCCATCTGCTATGGACAATTCCACAGTTTGCTAAGTCGCTCAGCACATAATCTCACTGCCTTCATAGTCTTTATTTGCTGCTTCTTGGGTATAATATATTGTATCTGGTATTCTCATTACTGGGCTATCAAGAATATGTTAACACTTAATGGCATACTTATACAGAATCAATGAATGAATAAAAATGGCAAAACTTATATCACCCCAAGAGCTGCAGTTTTACTTGAACCTTTAATTTTACTTTTTCAGGCTAACTTATTCTTCATAACAAAATACCGCCACATTTAAAATTAGGTTATATTTCTTTAAGTGTTTTTTTAAATATATAAACTAATACAGTTACATATATCGACTCGCTTACGAAATTAATAAATTCTTTAAAATAACTTCGCACTTGTCTTCAGGTACGGGGATATTTTTATTGTCTATTTAGTATAAAAGGGAGTATATGGAGACAAATTTACATCTTCTTTAAGTTACATGTGTGGGAAAGTTTAGAAAATATACTATAATCGTGTCGACAGACATTCGTCGAGTAATGGAAATAAAATCAGCCTATTAGAAAAAGAGCTTTTGAAATTGAATATTGTTGCACGTACGCTGAAAACATGTTTTTAAGCTGCACCGATCTCTTCAGTTTTGAAACAAAACAGAACAAATAAAACTGTTTCGTTTCACATCCTGGAACAACTTTGTTTGTAACTTCCTGAACAGCGAACTTGATTACAGAGCAAACAGGAATAAAGATACGAACTACGCATTCACAATTCTAATGTGAAACTCCTTAGTAAGGCCCGTGTCTGTAGAAACTCAATAACTTAGCATCGACTATCGATGTGGATGTATAAGACGTGAAACTACAGATAAGAGGACATGTCGACGATTTTAAATAGACCCCGGTGAAGATTCTATCGGAAAACATTGTGTATGAAGATGAACTGTAGACCAATCTGGCTTATCTGTCTTTCAGAGTCCTTTGGAAAGAGTAACTTCTTTGGCAAAGCAAATAAAGTCAAAACTGCCGACTTGGCATGAAATGATACATTCTACTCACTCTTCTCTGAACAGAATTTGGTGCTATTCAATTGGCATCGTTAAAATTATACAAGAAGGTACTTGCGTTTTCTTGAGTCTAGACAAAGTAGAAGGCTATGCACGAATTGGGGTCTCAGATAATCCCTATCTTGCTCTTGACAAGTAAGATTGTACTTTGAATGTGATATCCTTTCATGTTTCTACATAAAGACTTATCTGTTCGTGGTCCACACAAGTGAAAGTATTATCTTCAGAATTCATAGACTTGTTTTGCACAGTAAACTTCTGTGCTGTCAATTTATGATAAATCATAATCTCTTCATTTAATTTTGTAAGATAAATTTTCATTCGTATATTTTACAACAAACTGGCCGGGTCTTTATCCCATCTGTCTTCATTTGTATTTTTATACACAAGTTTAAGTTTTTTCTTGTTCTACTGAAACACATTTATGTTATTTGTTAATGATGACAGAAACCACAATTTTTAATTATATACCTAGAAGCACATTACAAAATTAAGTGATAATTATGAATACGTATGCTTCTCGAGCAAAGGACTGTCCTAAACACTTGCAATTGGGACGCGTTGTTCTCTTTGTTATTGTGGAAGAGACCCAGTGAAATTCAGTTACCTTCTTCTCGTAAGCGAAAACATGTTTCCGCAGAAACAAACCTCACATTTAGTCACTTGTTAAGAATATTGAAACACTGGCGACTGACAGTTTGGACCATGACATGACCAGTGGTCGAAAATTGGACCTCTTTCGAAGTCATATAATTCCGTACACATACCTAGTGGTAGCCAGTTAGAAAATGGTGTCCACGTACTTAAAACCATTTAAAGTAAGAGTACTGTAGGTGTAGCTGACGGATTATCTGTGTCTTCAATAAACGGAAGTGAGAGGTCAACTTCATTAGCCGAGAACGTAATCTTCAAAAAATGGATCCCGTCTACATAATTTGAGTAGTTGGGAAAGTATTATCACCCGCCCGGCTAAAGGTACTGGAGACGATTCTTTGTCAATATCGGTAATCAAACTCTGGTTATCTAAGTCATGATCCCGTGCTTAACGCAGGGAGGTAAGTGTATAAAATACTTGCCGCAACATGAATAATTCTAAACTTAGCCAAACAATATGTATATATCTGTATGGTTCTCACAAAAAAGAAACAACATATCTCAGAATGGCGTTATATCTGCGCGGTTCTAAGCTTCTGCCGCAATGCATATGAGACGTGCGCTCCTCTGAGCTATTAAGCAGAGAGGATTAGCAATTTCTTACCGACGTTTCGGGACTACCTATCGATCACATCTTTAAGGGCCGGAGACTCTGAATACCTAGTGTTCTGAGCCCTTGAGATGGGACCGATTGGTGGTACCGAAACGTCTGTACGAAATTACTACTACTCGCTGCGCAATAGCTCAGAAGAACGCAGTGTTAACGGCCTTATCTTATTTGGTTTTGTAAAAGACATTAGAATGTGTTTTCAGTGAGGAAGGAATGAAGTTTTTATATAAAATTTAGATGAATGTCTGTCCTAAGCATCCTCCCTCGTTCGAAACTTCCACACTGTTTCGTTGCCTCAAAAGAATTCATCAACACTCCAATGCAAGCTACATGATCTGTTCATCTCACGGCCTTCAACTTGGATCAAGGCGAAATGTTTAAAACGAACAGTAATTATGAATTTATTTCAATATTTAACCATCATCACACCTATAGGTGTGATGATACCACAGGCTGCGGAATGCAATTTTGACCTCCTGATGATGAGCACACGTGCTCGAAACATGTAGAGCCACGAAATAAAACTTATTGTGAAAGAAATTTTGTGCATCAAGTTGCTTAAATACTGAGATAAATATACTGAGATGCACGGTCAGCAAAACGTCAAAATTAGTGATTATGAAGTTTTACATATGAAAGCTTTATGCGGACTGTAATCTATCTCCATCAATCGCTAGTATATAAAATATCATAAAACATAAAGTAACACATGCCGGGTTAAGAGGCAGATTAAACCAGTATTGTTAAGCTTTTCTTCTGATCAGCATTTCCCCAAGTACCATTCGGAGACATTGCGCTACTTCCAACGTGTAATGGTAATTTTCGCGAAATTTTCAGACATGATATATGTGACTGGCAAATTTTTCTGAGTCTCACATTTTCCTCCCCAATATTTATTATACAAACTAACCCCTTGATGGAGTTCATAATACATACAAAACACGTCACATTTTACAGTAAACACTGTTTTTATTTATAATGAGGGCAATGAGAAAACAATCTTTCTTATTTTTCTGCTGAAAGCGCCTTGAGGTCAAGTAGTTCCGCGAAATGAAAAACACTTTTTACCGGAGTATCTCTGTTGCCAAATTTGCAACAAATCTTCACGTACAACAGCAGAAAATGCGTTACAGCTTTCTTGTAAACTGAATCATGTAATGAATCCTTTAAAGTATTTTACGCTTAATGGTAACTATATATACCGCTTGTTGTAAAATAAAATTTCCGTATTTTGCGCCCACAATAAATTCATTTGTTTCTTATGATCCTTACAATAAACAAAACGTATTTCGTTAAACAGCATCAACCATATCATTTCTAATGGATAGCGAATGTTTTCTCTGTGAGGTGGAAAGTAAATTTATATGTAATGTAACATAATTATGTTGTAAGAAAACACAATATAATACAATTTTAACTGAAGACGATTCTCAGCGCTTTGAGTTTTCTACAGCTTCGTAAGTGAAATTAAATAAAATTATATAAACAGAAATTTTATTTATTCTTTTGTACGTTTTTTACATCCCTACAGTTTCATGATCTATTTGGCAATGCAATGTATGATTCTGTCTACACAGTATGACAGTTCTTACTCTTTAGCACTGCACTGCCACCTAGCAGCCACTATTCATACTTACTCCAACTGGCTACAAACTACATCCACCCTCACCGCCTGCCACTTCAACCATCAAACTTTCACAACAGCGGTCTCTTTGAAAATGAATTTTTTGTTCTTGTTAGCCTTCACTGTCGACATGTCACATTTGCTTAACAAATGCCGCATGTACGAAACAATGTTTGGAAATGAAAACACAGGTGCAAAAGAATTAGTGTAATATTAAATGAATTTTATCACACCAAAACATTACTGACTCTCAATCGAGGAAATAAAAAAGTACCAAGTAATGTTATTAAACTTAGCAGTGAATTTAAAAGCAGAAAAAGGAGAAATAATTTTTTCAAGACTTTATTAAAATATAAGATCTATCTCAGTAGTCTCTCAGTAGTCAAACATCTGAAAAGTATGAAATATACAAATCATCTGAATGTTAATTCCAAACTGACGGTCTTAAACCAGTAGAGAAGAAAAACGTGAAAGAGCACACGTTACAATCCCTCACGGAACGTAGGAATTTTAAATTATCAATATAATGATACAAATCATGTACGTGGCCCCCAAGGGCCATGGACCATACATAATATTCTGGTAAATGGAAAAATAACCGACGTTGTTGCAGGTAGATGTTACGAGGGTAAACAGAGGCACCGAAACATTTTGTTAGGACGAGAAAAGAAAAATCTCTAGAGAAGCAGCAAAAAATATACACTGGGAAATGAAAATACCCTGGAATTTCCTCTTCTAATGAATAAATATGAATGCTTGTTTAGAAGTTAAGGTGATTTCAAGTGTTGCCAAAGAAGGATGGAAAAGGGGAAAAAAGAATAAATAAATTTCTAATTGGAAGATCTAAGACAGAGAAGCTTCATTATCTTTAATGAGTAAGTAAAATAGATTATAACAATAAAATAATGTACTACTTCTTTGTCTACAGAACGAAAAGATGGAAAATATTATGAAGTAAACATCAAGAACTGTAGAAGCGAACTGTAAGACGTAAATCGTTAGAGGCGTCAACAGAACATAACGTCATAAAAATTCTACATAAACAAAAAAAAACCATTCAGCGATTAAAACTATTTGGGAGGTTAGCTAATTTAGATATTAGACAATAATGTGATATGCAACGCGTATCACGTGTTTATTACCGGTATTGAAGAAATAAGAAATTAGAAGAAAGGTTAAACGGTATTAGAAAATTTTATTACGTCTCCTAAGTTGCATTCTGTGTATAATTAAATGAAACTGTACACGTAGTCGGTACAATTAAAAGATGTTTATTAAATGACAGGAACTTTACATAACAACACTTTGAGGAAAGCAACATATACTACTTACTTTACAATACATAACACATCGATAAAATTTGTAACAGCTTTCAAAATATTAATGTACTTTGTCTTACATTAAATTACCCAACCTACAAAAAACAGGTTATAAACAATAAAAAATTTCAGAATATGTTTAAAGCGTTGGCTTAACGTATTAGCAATACCAACTGTTGTATGCACGTGTTTAATAAAAGAATGAAATTCAGTAACGATTCTTGATGTTCAGTTCCAAAGGATCTTAAAGAAAAAATTCTATTCTCTTCTAAATGGGACCTTGTCAAATTAGATTTATATAACATTTATAAATCCATAATTCCCATTTCTTTCAACTTCTCTTTCTTTCGCCTGATTCTTCGCCTACTGAGATCGTGTAGCAGACACAGTCACTACAATACATTCACACACTAACACACAGTCACTACAATACATTCACACACTAACACACAGTCACTACAATACATTCACACACTAACACACAGTCACTAAAAT
>Ga0123352_10003505_pt1 | contig 22720 bp, 11 predicted proteins | sample TergutLab28metaG_FD_89700 | JGI IMG/M metagenome (GOLD analysis project Ga0123352, IMG submission 89700) | Labiotermes labralis P1 segment gut microbial communities from Petit-Saut dam, French Guiana - Lab288 P1 | ecosystem: Host-associated > Arthropoda: Insects > Digestive system > Gut ...
AGACCACCACCCATCCAAAAACTCGGTGCAGAAAACCATATGCTGCAGCTCAACATCTAATGCTCCTGATGATGGGCGTATGTACCCGAAACATGTCGAGCTAAGAATACATCAATAAAATTATCTAGTTGCATCAAGTTGGCGTTTCACTTTATTCCATGAGGATGATGCACGGTCAAACAAACCTGAAAGTGTAGAAGTTGTCATTGTGTCTTTATACACAAACTTAAAAATTTTCCTTCACGCACGAAATAACCTGCCCAGAATTATTACTGTCGTGAAAGGTGTCAGATAGGATATGAAGTGGAGTGTACTTATGCACCATTAAATTTAAGTACAGAATATTTGTTGTGTGTTACTTTTGTGCTCCGTTCCATCCTCCATAATATCGCTGTTAACAAAGTCTGAACTGCGTTGAAGCGGAGGTTGCCACGTCGTGGCATAATGATTGTATTCGAGATTGCGCCTACATCACAACCGACCAGCATAACACACGGAATGAACAGCACAGTTCAGAGGGCAGGACATAAAATACTTCACTCTCATCATTCACTGTAGTATAGTGACTGAAATTTTATCGATTTTTTTTTTTAAATTCTGGCACCTAACTTATGTGACGTGCAAGTAATGTCTGTTGCTTCCCATACTCTCTTGGTCATAACCTGGCGGTTCTGACCTAGAAAAAACACCTACACAAAAGTCTCCTTGTAAAGGAAAACAGCAAATTTTTCTTGGGTATATGTGGCCACCCGTCAGTTATTTTAGTAACAGTAAGATGTAAAATGTAGTGCCACGCTGTGTTCAGCACTATACCACCTAGGATTATATGGGGATCAGGGTAAACTTCTACGAAATCTTAACCTTGTTATTCGTTCTTAAAAAAACTCCTGGCATCCATTTGATTTGAGGTTGGATAGAGCAAATATTTGTGCTGTGCTTCAGTCTCAGGACATCGATGTACGTCGAATATTTAGAGACGAGTTTCCCTTTTTCTGAAATACGTATGTAATTCTGATCTCAGATTTCTTGCCGTAGAAGTTGGAGAAATGAGCGGGTTATGGACCCGCAGGGAGCAGTCTCAAAATGTAAGGAGTAGATGTAAGAGGTAAGAAATTGTAACACTCATGTTACGTTTACCACTAATGAAAAATATTGGGTAAACTCTCTGAATCTGGACGGTACATGGTAGTGAGAAACAAGTTCCATGCCCTTGCTGCCTAAAATTCAGATGGAAAGTTTTCTGTCCTAGTTCAACAAGGAGTGGCACAGAATCTTTCTAACTGAATTGTTAACTAGGGACATCAAAATTCCTCCTCTCGAAATTGAACATTTTAGTACTGTTAGCAATCACTGTGCCCGAATGTCTACCGGCATATTTCTCCTTGTTTTGTCTCCAATATCAAACCGATTACAATTGCAATTTATACTACAGCATCAACGATCTCTTGAATAGCGAATAACTGAAGAGTGAGTGGTAGCCTGATGGTTGACGATAAAATGGTTTGCTGTGGTTTTAACATTCTGCGTAACCCAAAACAATGCTATTAATGAAGGGATTTTATGCATTTGAAAACTGAAGTCTATGTCACCCTGACAGAGTCACTCAGTCGGTTAGTCAGTCAGTCAGTCAGTCAGTCAGTCATTCAGTCAGTCAGTTAATTTTAATGTTTTCCATCCCGAAATGTTATAACATATAAATACAACACGTCAGTCAATAACACAACACTTTATTTTATATAAATAAAAATAGTGTATTGTTAGGGCGACATGTTTCGACCTTTATTAGGCCATCTTCAGGTCCTGTGAGAAAACAGATCCAAGAGCTATTTATATTTCAATGCATTGTGGGATCCCACAATGCATTGAAATATAAATAGCTCTTGGATCTGTTTTCTCGCAGGGCCTGAAGATGACCTAATAAAGATCGAAACATGTCGTCCTGACAGTCAGTTAGTTCATCCGCCTTATCATTGGACCCCTTCCTCCCGCTGCTTGAGGCCAGATCTCAATAATCTGTGTGTCTGAACAGTACAGCTGTAGTTGTAATTGGGAATTTTATCTGAACAAAGGACAAGTCTGTCTTGTGTACAGAGTCTTGAGTACTGTCAAGAGCGTTTTTTAATATATACATTTTGAGAGAAGTAATCATTTGAAATAATATTTACCAAGGGACAGGCCATGTCGAATAGACAGTAATTTGTCCTATTTTGTTCTTGCTATAATGTCAGTTCGGACGGTCATAAGCTTCACTGCCGCAATTTAAGACGGACATTTAACTAAATGTCACGCATATCAACTTCCACTGTCTACATCACAGAAAACCCTACACGTGTCCACTATAAAGACCAATTTTTTAAAATGTTTTTTAAATTAAACTTCCTAATAGATATTTACTTAAAAACTGCACGGTGCACTGAAGTATGGACTGTCAGCAGAATGCGGAATTCAGTACCATTATACCCGATGTTTCACATTGCAAATTCTGAGCTTTTAAGGTAGTAAGAGACATTCCCTAAGGACCGCAACTACTGCACTCAAATTATCAATTTTAACGAAAAATGGCGAAAGTTTACAAAGAAATTCCGAGATTTACATATAATGTTACCTAAAGTAGCATCATTGCTTAATTTACGTTTAGTATTTTGTACTGCTGTTAAGGTCCAGGTGAATGTGCACCAATGATTGTGGCCACATGAAACAAAAACAGCTTAAATATTTAAAAAAAATACAAAAATATAAATGTGAATAAACAAATCTTTATTGTTGTATTAGTAAATACAATTATTAAGGTCACTGAAAATTTAAAAAATAGAGGTACCACTCTGTTATAACGCCCTTTTCCTATCTGAAGCTTCTAAATGGACTGTGACTAATTTAGGTATATGTCTGGACCACCCAGTTTCACAATGTTTCTACGTTTGTTATTTACATTTACTACACGTTTCGGCCATATATGGTGGCAATCGTCAAGGGTTACATGTTTGCTCTATGTGTGCAGCCAATACGGTTATTTGTCACAGACAACTGGCAGAAGGTAATCTGTGACAAGTTACTGTGCGGTGTATACAAGGAGAAAACTTGTGAACCCTGAATTTTGCCACCATATATGGCCGAAACATGTAGGATATGTAAATAAAAAATATAAAAACATTATGGTGAAAATGGTGTAAATTAGACTTATTACGAAAGATGTGCAACGCCAAACGCGACTAATTTGTCATTTAGGATCCACACAGGCCTAAGTGTTTTCTAGGAATTTTAATTTCGGTTCGTGTCGTCAGATAAACACGTCTGCGGTTTTGAATATTCTATCATTCAATACCGTTTATGGTGAAAATATGTGCCTCATTAGAATCTTTGAGGGTACGCCAGAAAATAATTTTACAACGCACGTATTTTGGATTGTTTACTTTTAGTTATAATCAGAACAGTTCAGATTTAATTGTACTATTATTCCATACCCATCCAGACTGGTTTTGAGGCCCACAGAGTTTTCTGTACAATGGGTATCGAGTCCCTTTTCTGGCATTTAAATGGCCGGGGCGTGGCGTTGACCAGAGGCGAGGTCAAGGAAAGTGCAGAACTACACCCGTCTCCCCTCTGTACCTTCATGGCATGTTATAGGTACAAATTTACTCTTTTACCACCACACTAGATTTCACATAGTCTCTACCACAACTGAGGTTTTGTCATGTCGTGACACTAGCGTTTCTAGTCCCTCATTGGCAGCAGTCCCATATGTCACAGCTGTTGCCACAGCACAAGATTTTGCATATTGTGAGGTACGTTCAGTCAAAAACACAAGTATAAATATATGGCTAAATTATGGTGTTTATTAGCAATGTAAAAACTACATGTTTCGGCCTATAGCGGCCATCTTCAGGTTTTGACAATTTTTTTGCTAAAAGAGTTTTATAAAATATGCCTAAACCGCGTGGTGGTGTTGAGATCTCAACATCAACTCTTTTAGCAAGAAAATTGTCAAAACCTGAAGATGGCCGCTATAGGCCGAAACATGTAGTTTTTACATTGCTAATAAACACCATCATTTAGCCATATATTTATAGTTGTGTTTTTGACTGAACTTACCTCACCATATAGTTTAAACACACAACGGGCATGGTACACCTCAGAAGATTTTGCATTTAATGCGGGAAAGACACAACAGTCTATCAATGATCAATTTCCCTGATGTAATCACAACCACTGTATGTTCTTAATTAGAAATTATACGCCATGTTAGCTTATTTTCTGACCGACTTGCACATTATTAATACACTAAGTGAAAAAGTTTCGATTTTTTAATATTTTCAAATAAATGAAAACACTGTCTCCTGCGATGTTACAAATATATAAGAACAGAAGTGTCACAGAAATATCGTAAGCCCTCTCTGTTTCCCCCATTCCCAAACATCCCTTAGTGGGCCGGGACCTCCTCATTATCGAAGCTTTGCGATCACATTCAAACACACCACACTCGGTAGGACTCCTTTGGATGAGTGATCAGTCTGGGTCAGAGACGTCTACCTTACAACACAATACAAGCACGAGAGACAGACATCCATGCCTCCGGGGGGAATTGAACCCGTAGACCCACTCCTTAGACTGCGCGGCTATTGGTATCGATCCTGAGCTTATATTCACGTTAAACACTGCATGCTGAGGAAGCATATTCCACCCAAAACATTAGTAATTGTGTACCAGATAACACGTCAGTACCTCCCTGAAGACAGTATTATTCCTAGCCACTGTAGTTAGAACTTTAAATCTAACTATGACAAACAGCTCAACTATTAATACTGGAATTCCTCACAGTGGTAATGATTAAGATTCCATCGTTGTCGGGCATGTCGCTGTGTATATTGGGGTATGTGTGCCGACGTTTCGGATGAAATTGGTATTTCTATCTTTAAGGTAATCCAGAGATTATCGACCTGCTGAAACGTTGATACATATATGAAAAATATAAATGAATTTATAAAGCAGAGGAATGTGAAGTACCCTTCGTCTAACGACGCGCTGTTATTTTCAGAAAAATCAGGCTTGCGTAACAGACTTTCATTTGCAAGAAGTGGACATTGGAGGGCAAAGCAAATTCTCAGATTATAAATTTGGTGAAAATGCATACTCGGGTTGAATGAATGTTTTCATTCTTTTTATTTTTTTAATCTTTCATGTTGGACCTGCCCAGCACGATTCATTTCATTGGCCCGTCTTGAGTTTCATGTTTTTGCATTGTGCATTGTGGTATAATTATAAAAACAAACCAATGAAAAGCGCAGTTTTATTTTCATTTCTTTCCATGATGCAGAGTGTCTTTGTCTTCAGGTTTATTCGCTGACTTTTAATTTGTGGATGGTCTCCCGGCAACAATCCTACCATAAGTGAAAAGAATGTAATTTGGACAATCAATTCAGCTCATTCCTTCCTTCCGTAAAGAGAGGCTCGTGTAGCGTGCGTTATAGGTAATATGAGTTGACAGTCAGCCACATGTGAACTTACTCTAAACTATTCAGTCCCCACACATTTGGATAGGCTTACCTTAATAACCACATGAATAACAAATGTGACGTTTAAACCGCTTTACTTGTGTACTCGTGTTTCATAACATACCAACGGATATTCCATTTAGAATTGTAGTGTGTCTCTACATAAACGCTAATATGTTAACAACGTTGTTGACAAACTGCTATATTTGTACTAAAATACTTAGAAAATTCTCAGAATAAAGTATAAGGTCTGATACAAGCGTATAATTGAAACGTTTGTAGTCGTGTATACAGAAGCCTGCATGCGATTCCTCTACCGAACCAGAGTTTGCCAGTCTACATCGCTACACTCTCCCTCTCATAACATTCTTTCACCTATGCCTAGATCCTTAAACTTGTGTCTTCAGTTGAAGCTTTCAATTACAGTTCTGTAAACGTTTCTGATCTCTCCGATGCACGATACACATTCGGCCCAAATCAATGGTTTCGGTGTTGAAGGGTTCATGTTCTTAGTAGAGGCCAGTCTTATGTTATATCGGGGAGGATCTGTCTGCACGCAGTTACACTAAATTTCCGTTCCATGTTACACAGTAGGGGATTAAAAGTTGTGTTCTGAAATTTAGTACTGTCTTGTGTTCGCTATCTGCACAATTAAAACTTTTCTGGGAAATCCGTTGGGAAGAATGCAAGTAACAACTTATCAAATATTTTGCATAAACAACAGCAACAAGTAAATTTTTAATCGAATGTCGCCATCAATTCTTTGTGTTCTAGAGGTACTTGGTTCAAATATGCTTTTAAATGGGAAGATGTGAAGTGTCGACACGTGTTTTGAAGTGGAGTGAAGGTCTTAGGAACAGGGTGTCCATCATTATTAAAACATATACAGACAATATGAAGTTTTACTGATTCTTTCATATTCTTTTCGTTTGTTGGGTTTAATTGTATATATGATTGTATGTTTTGTATGCTTCTATTTAATTTTTTATACTAAATATTCTTTTTGTTATGCTTATGTATTATTATTATTATGTATGTTCCGTTCTAGGTTTTGTGTTTCATTTTATTGTTCTGTGTATTGTTTTTGCGTAAATGTGTACTGTACTAGTGCCACCGTCTGTCAACCTAATTGCAGTTAACGAATATATCATATCACATAAGATATCAAATATGGTTTAAATCTGGTTAAATTGATCTTTCTTGCACGAGCACAACATTGTGGTTTTCAGTAAGGCTTTCTCTCTCGTGTCGAGCTACGAATTTCCCAGTTTCACTGAAGGAACGTGTTGGTGAATTTCAATGAACCATAGATCTGTTCTCATGGTGAATTATAAAACAAGAGTCGTTTTTGTCATATCAGATAAAGTAGGCGCATAAAAGCGTCGGTAATGAGCACAAAACGCCGCATAAATATTTCCACTCCACCACTTACCTCCTTTATTATGATACGAATATCGAAATTACTTTGTTTTGGTACAGCTGACTGAGTTGCTCCGAACTGTAAAGTTGCATGTTTCTTGCTGAGATATATTTCATTTGTTACACGGAGTCAAACTGGAATATTTTTAAGAATTGTTCACTGAAAAGAATGTGGCCACGTCCTATTTTAAGATTCAGTTACTGCCAGATAGACTGCGAAAGATTTGATATCGAACCCTCGAAATTCGTGTTTCGGAACTTACGAAAACAGATCAACATTAACCACTTACACATAGATGCCGTGTTATTTTCAGGCAACTGTTTAAAGTACGAAACGGAAATTTGTATATTTTGAGTGGATATTTCCGTAAGTTTTGTCTGTCTTTCCAGGCTAGTTTGTAAAGAGGGTCTTGGAAGATTTCCTGTTTTTCCACTATTAGGTAAAGGTAAGGCAGTCCCGTTAGGGGGTCTAAAGTGGCCCAGAGGGTTCCAGGAAGTTAAGGTTCCCAGATTTCATGACAACGGCACAGGATGGTGGTAAGGTTGTCAGCCTTACGCACCGGCCGCCTTTACCCCCAAGAAATGCTCCTGGTACTCACATCTGTTGAACGCTGAGTCGACCCCAGAGCCATAGAGCGACCGGAAGGATCATGTCAATGAATAATTCCAATGACACCAGCTGGGATCGAACAAGCGACTTTCCAATTTGTAGCACAGGACCATAACCAATGTTGTTTTTCCACTCTTAGTTTTCGAAATTAAAACTCAAAACAAGAGTGGTTCTTATGTGATGGTATTGTTGTTAACTTTATCTTCCGAAGGAAAAAAGTTTACCAAATTTTAAAAATCTTCAATTGTCCTACGAACTTGCAGAAAGCCATTTTGCAAACAATAGAGTATGTAGCTACGTCATAAATTTCGGTTTCTTTGCCGACAATGAGGGATGACTGAAGGAATGCAGACAAAGGGGGCCCTAACGAAAAGTGACACTTAAGATTCTAACTGTTCATGCATCAAACTTTTTAAAAGATTTAATAGCTACTCCACTAATCCACAAATTTCTAACCTTTCGTTAAAACGGAATTTTTACTACCACTCTGCATTTTAGTCAGATTATTCCAGTTCACATCACGATAACTTACGATAGTGCTTCAATCGGTCTTAATTATATATTTCCTTCTCCACCTACTTTTCCTTAGTCGCGTATTCCTTTTAATTTATTCTCCGTCAATCCGGTTATCTTTAATTTAATCACGCGAATTTTTGATGAGCAAATTATGGCATTCCAAATTATCCATTTCGTTCCATCTTCCTCATCCCTCTCTTCAAAACACGAAATCTATTTTCTTACATTAAATTCAGCGACAGCTCTTCAAATCCAATTGAAATAATGTTCATAGGTAAACTTCTATATTTTAGTAAGAACTTGGGAAGGCAGATTTCCTGAGCTGAATGATTCCAAGCGTTCTCAGGAATTTAACACACTGTTAAATGTAATCTTGATTTTCACTCACTTTCCAAAGTATTTGAACTTTCCACCGCTTTTTATGGGTTTATTAGTCATCTTGGATTTGCCACTTTGATTTCAATTCTGATGTAATGAAACAGAATTTCACTTCATAAACTGTACGTTTATTTAGAGCAACTTCCATACTAACTCGTCTAATAAAATTTCTCTTTTCTGCTTTATGAATGTCATGTTTTTGCCCCAAAATTTAACGCCATTAGCGTGGGCCAAAAACTTTTCCTTTACTATTAAGATTTAATCCCTCTTGCTGTACTTGGACCTTGCTAACGTTATATTCTGAAATGCAGACGGATAACAATGGTGCTGAAATATCAGCGTCATGTGTCATTTAAAAAAATGTACCGGAAAAATTATCTGCACATAATTTAGTGTAGGTTTATATCATTCCAGTTACTTTTTAGAGCACAAAAATTCCAATGTCAATTTTACGCAGCAGGTCTTGCCTAAACGAACCATAGTCCACTAAGACGTTCGAATGACACATTGTCACATTTCTGTTGCACTCCATTTCATCCTCATCCTAATTCAGCATATCTGATCGGTAGTTTATCTAACTCCTCTCCTCACCCAATATTGTGCGGGTAATAAAATCGAGAAGAACGAGATGGGCCGGGCATGTGGCGCGTATGGGTGAGGAGAGGGGGTGTATAGGGTCTTGCTGGGGGAAACCGGAAGGAAGGAGACCACTGGGGAGATCTAGGAGTAGATGGGTGGATAATATTACGATGGATCTCCAGGAGGTGGGATGTGGGTATATGGATTGGATTGGGCTTGCCTAGGATAGAGACAGTTGGCGGACGCTTGTGAGTGCGGTAATAAACCTTCGAGTTCCATGAAATGCGGGGAATTTCTTGACTAGCTGCAAACCAGTTAGCTTCTCAAGAAGGACTCTGCGTCATGGAGTAAGTAAGTAAGTAAGTAAATAAGTAAGTAAGTAAGTTTATCTAACTCCTGCTTTTAGTAATTCCGCTGGCTTTTTACACAGTTTAATATTTTAACTGTAATTTTGAATGGAGAATTTTCCAGACTCAGGTACATGTTGGCCCCGATTTGAATTTGCCAATTGGAATTATGGGATTCGTTTATGAACCAGAAATATATTTTTTGTGGTTGTAATGACTAGTCTAATTAGTTTATTGTGGCTAGCATCGCTACACGAGAAACTGTTGTCATTTAAATGTAACTGAATTAACGAAACTGTGGCTAACTAATGATAGACAGCTCGAAAATTTCGAGCAATTAGAAGTGTGGTAGCGAGGTGTTTTGGATTAATTTATTGTAATTTCCCATCATTTACCTCTAAAGACTGCTTAAATATCCGGAAAATTTCATTAGGAATATTTAATATAAGCCGAAATTCGAGCATGGCACTTTTCGAGTGCAGGAAAGAAGCTCTGCTACATGAGGCACATAAAAAGCAAATTACTTTGGCTATAATTTAAAACATTTTTGCTGATAATACGTTGCTTTGGCAATATTGTGAAAAATATTAAAATTCCTAGCGTGTGTAATTTTCTTTGATCGGTAGTTTTTAAGCCCCCCCCCCAATTTAGGTTATTCCCCGTTTCATAATTTAGAATAGCTTTCATTAAAAAATGAGTAAACATAATTCGACGTTATCTACATCCAATTCAGTTTATTTTGATGCCCTCCAAGACCAATTTATCTAATATCAACATTAGCACCAGTATTATCTTCATATGAAACTTGGAACTGTGCCGGATGTCTTCTATGGTTTTCGCCAGTCGCTAGCCTGATAGGGGCATGTCTCTTTTCTCTATTAGTGAGATGAAATACGTTACGTCTCTGAAAATTAAACTTAAACCATAAAATATAACTCTCTGTAACCTGACGTAGAGTTCTTTGAGATGTAGGTTGCGTCTGAGCTGGTCAAGAAATTACCCACTTTTCCGGAACAAAAGTTACACTTCTAAGAAAACTTGATCATATTCTGGAAAATTCTATTCTCATACCGCCTTACCAACTTTCTATTTAAGATATAATACTATCCTTCCAATTTGAGCGAAATTTAAAAAATATATATATAGTTTCTGATCTCCAGGTTTTTGCCATGTACCTGACCCATTTCCAGAGCCTTTATTTGATGACCATAATATTCTGTTAAGCATAAAATCGTGAAGCCTCCTGTTCTCCACCCTCAATTTTCCGTTTATTTTTTACATCTTAAGTTAACCCTTTAAACGCCGAATTAAATCCCATCTGTCATTTGCCGGCATTATTATGAGCTCACCATATTCTCCACGTTAGCATGGTAAGGGTTAAATCTTTCTCCTAAACACTTGTTTTCAAAAATTTACAGTAATATTTTGTCTTCCACATTTCTTAACAATACAAATATGATTCTGTTTGTAAAAATCTTGTACGACGTTGAAGCCAAAATACGCTGAAACTAACGTAATAGCAGAAAAAATGGCAACCTGGAGCATATAGCAACTTCAGTTACTGCACATTTGGAGCCAAACAAGGGAATAATGAGAAACAAACAACAAATCTCAAATATTTCTTCTTCCACAGCCCATCTCTGTCATTAAGTTCTTCGTAATTAGCATCATTAACGTTCCGCTGATGATCCTATCTCTGCTGCAGATACATAGATATGGATATACACAGGATGCCTTATTTGATGGTAGACTGCCACACTGCAGCGGAAAGCTAGCCGTCAGAGTCTACCAAAACCTGTCAGTTACTTTAATGAATTGTTATTCTTTCTTCCAACATTTGGCAGGCCATGTTACCTACTATGCCCCGATAAACCATCATTAATGTGTACGCATTCTCTAAAAGACTGGCTGGACAAGTTTCAATTGTTCGTGTTGAAACACAATTTTATCTGTGTCATTACGTGCACAACAGTCGTGGGTACATGTGTCTTTGAAACCAGCATGGTAACCCGTAATTTCCGCTGTCATTGTGTGATTCTGTCGGGGTTAAAGTAAATTAATCTTTATCATGACGTCCGCCTCACACCTGTATGTAGTGCTGCTTACGAGCAAGAACAACTTGACTGGCGTATGTCTGATCACATTTGAAGTTGTTTGAGGCCGACTTCTTGCGACAGGCAGCCGCGTTCAAACCGATAATAATTTAAGTAGGAACAGGAATTGTAATGGATAAATTGAAAAGGGGCATATTTGTATTATCCTCTATTAAGGCCCAACATCGTAAGTTAAAATGGATCTCATATTGATATAACTGTTTACGGAAAATTAAAACTTACTGAGGTGGATAATCGCTAGTAAAATGTTATTAATTCAACGTTTTATAAAAAATTATCAGTATTTCATAAGTTATGACGGGAGTAAAACCCACACACGTGCATGAAAGTATGATACAACACAAAACTGTTTTTCGTAAAACTATAAATTTGTGTACAAGGGGAAAGTATTTAGGAAAATATTAAATAGAAATATGTGTAAATTTAAAAATAAATGGATAATCAAAATAAAATGTAGGCAAATTTTAATTGAAGTTGATTCATTTATTTTAATTATTCATACCGGATCGTGATGTTGCTTCCTTTCAAAACTTAGTCATGGCAGTTATGATTTCTCTACTATAGAGTGAGTCTTGGGTTTTAAAGAGAATTTGAAGCTAAATCAGAGTTTATGTAATTATCGATTTAGAAGTGAAAACAATCATGGATATAACAAAGGTTTGTGGATGTCTTTTGAGGGAGGGAGCCGTTATTTATTTCAAAACACTCTCTAAGCTTTCGGGGACCGCGGTAGCACAGTGGTTAAGGTGCTGTGCTACAAATCGGAGTGTGGCTGGTTCGATTCCAGATGGTGTCATTGGAATTTGTCATTGACATATTCCTTCCGAAAGCACCATGGCCCTGGGGTCGACTCAGCCTCTAACATAAATAAGTACCAGGAGCATTTTCTGGGAGTAAAAGCGGCCGGTGCGTAAGGCTGACAACCTTACCATCATCCTGGGCCATTGTCACGAAATCTTGGAACCTTAACTTGCTGGAACCCTCTGGCCACCTCGGGCCTGTAATGGGACTGATTTACCTGATCGAAGATTTTCCCGAAGAGCCTGAGGAAAGGCAAAAAGTGACTCTTTTAAGATAATAATTTCACAGTTCGTATACAAATCGTATGTTTCCTTGAAGTACTAAACATTTTTCTGAAATAATTAAGTATTCCATCAAAAGAGTGCAAAATATTCCAATATGACTTCCGTTTATTCAGCACTCCTTCTTCGTGTTGTGGATAACCTGGATTTAAAAATCATATTTTGGAGCTCGCCCATTCTGACCGAAATTTATCGGAGTTTTTTTACCCTCCAGACCGCAAGTTAGATCATGACCACTTTGCCCGGCCGACAAAAAAAGCGGATATCATGAAAGATCCCCAGGCTCGTATATGGCACATGCAAATATCCTACTCCCCAAACAAATTACCAAACTAACGCATTCGTTAAAATGTCAGTAAATTAAATATTTATCCTCTGAATAGTTTATGATTAAATAAACGACACCACTCATACCATTATCACAAACAACCCTGCTCAAAGAGAAAATAACTGTAAATGTTTCCAAATTTTGTGAATTTTCGTAAGTAGCCGCGTTTCCGCGAAATCAGTAAACTTCAAGGGATAAACTTTTATATTCATCAACTTACCTGTTCCACCCACAGGTTGGTAGTCATGATCTGATTCTTCAGGTTCTGAAATAAGCAAGAACAGCCTTCTGTTGTTATTCTGGCGAAAAACACGCAATACGTTAGAGCATGGCAATATAATTTATCGTCAGACACTCCAGTGGGAAAGTAAACATATTGTGGCAGAGCTTCGTGCTTGGGTGTTGGATAAAGAATGAATACACGTTTCTTCGGTCAGTGCCCTTTTGTATTTTGTACCCCATTTTGGGTTGAAACTCAGGTTTCCAGGAATTCATTTAGAGAGTCACTTTAATTATGCCAACCAATGCATTCATATAAAATTTCACATTAAAATACATAAAATCACTCCAACTTGTTTCGGTCATAAGATCATCATCAGGGAGCCACGTCGTTCCTTGCTAAAGTCGCATATTTAAAACATTCACTAATTAATTTTTTTACAGTGACAGTGTACTGTGGTAGCATGTCTGTAATATAAATTATACATGTTAAGTATATTGTCAAAATAATATTATGTTTGTCAAAATAATTTAACTGCATTTGTTATACAAATAATACCGTATTGTGTAATTCAATCCAGATAGCTTAATTATTTCTATACAAAATTCAGGTAAATTATTTTGAAAATCATATTATTATTTTGACAATATAATTAACCTGTATCATTTATATTACAAACATGCTGCCACAGTACCCTGTCACTGTAAGGAAATTAATTAGTGAAAGTTTTAATATGCGACTTTGGCAAGGAACAACATGGCTCCCTGATGATGATCTTATGATCGAAATATTTTGGAGCGATTTTAGGTATTTTAATGTGAAATTTTATATAAGTGCATTGGTTGGTATAATTAAAGTGACTCAAAGAAGTGCACGGTGCAACAATAAAGATCATTTAGAGAGGTTAAAAATATGCAGAATAAACAAATATATCAAGATGGCCGCTCAGTCTTTGTTACCATCCAACGTCATCATAGTTTTTTATTTGTATAGGCTACGATAAAACACGCTGCAATGAATAATAGATTTTAAAAAATTAAATAAAAATAAAAAAGTGTAGTCTGACACAACTTTATTAATTTTCTTTATAAGAATTATAGCGATATATTCCGGCTCTTAGAAGCCATCTTCAGGCTGGACATAGAAGGTCGTGTATATATTACAGTATCTTAAAATGGACGATATCTCGTTTACATTAAGTTATTAAACTGTCAGTAAGATTTTTTTATGTTTTGCTGACCGTGCATCTCAGTATAATCTTAGTAATTAACCAACTTAATGCACAAATTCTTGTTTTATAATAAGTTTACTATACGCCTCTACATGTTTCGAGCGCTATGTGCTCATCATCAGAGGTCAAAATTGTATTATACAGCATCTGGTATCATCACACCTGTAGGTGGCCGTCCCGTGCACGGTGTGATGATACTAGATGCGGTATAACACAATTTTGACCTCCTAATGATGAGCGCATAGTGCTCGAAACATGTAGATTCATATAATAAACTTATTATAAAACAAGAATTTGTGCATTAAGTTGGTTAATTAATAAGGTTGTTAGTAGGATGTTATTAAAATATAAAAATGTGATAAAATATATGTATACACAATTCTTTAAAATTTTATAAAGTATGACATAGAGAAAATAAAAGGAGCTTATGCATTCATATATATATATATATATATAAACGTATACACACTCTTTTATGTTCAGCCTGAAGATGTCTTCTAAGAGCCCAAATATGTCGCTGTAAATTCTTAAAAATAAAATTAATAAATTTTTATTAGAATATATGTTATTTCATTATTTAATTATTGGATCAGAACACAACAGGGATGACTTGCTTATAAATTAATATTAGATTTTAAATACACTGCCTGTGAATCTTGGCTCTAATTTCAAGTCTACACCCGAACAGGAAGTTTGACGAAAGTAGTCTTATTTAAATGATGATATTGACGGATTAACTATGTGAAGTTGAAAATACCGTGTACAAACTAAAAGTGAAAATTATAAACGGCATATTTAAGTGAAAAGAGTCAATAGTGGAAAAGGTAATAAAACATTTTGAACCAGGAGAGATGATGACATATTCCGGGGCTGAGGCCTGAATATTATTGTAGCCCTCCATATGACGGACGTGTGGCTGTTTTAGGAAAATCACTGCTTGTTTTGAGATCCAGAGAACTCGTAAAAATCCACTCCGTTAGGTGAATATGAAATTTTTAGGGCCGTTCGCTTAATTGCGAATAGCAGCTATTAGCTTTCTCACGTCTGTCTCTCTGCCTGTCAGTATGGGTCAGCTCGGGTCCCATTTGACGGGTTTTCACGTACTCTGTTGATATAGTTCAAGGTTCATTAAAATGTGACAAGAATAACGGGTACTTTACATGCAGACCAATATACGTTTTTGAACATTTCTCTTAAAAAGAAAAACGTTTCAGACAAAAGGTTTAGAGAATATCAAAACACACATTTTTTTTTTCAAAAATTGTGCCCTTTATTAGATAATGTGAAAAAATACCGTAGAGCCGGCCAGGCCACATGACAATATGGTGCATGCGCATTGCATGCTGGATAACTAACGCTACGGCCACACTCAGAATATGTAATATTTATTGCTTTTCCTCTCCAACAACAGTTGCAAGAACGCACCTCAATATTATCTTACATGTACATGGCTAGTCTTATTGAATGGAGTTGCACACGGCCTTGAAGATTTAATGCTGTACTGTTACACTAATTGCTGCTGTGTTTGTTTTTTGCTTCACCGTTATTGGGCTACGAAATGCAATATTAATTTAAAACTAAAGAAGTATTTAGTTTAAACTCTTCTTTGATGTAATTTCAAGCGGATATTTATATTTTGGTACCCATAATTCTAAGAACTTCTCTGGGACACGCTCATTCTCCTACTCAATGAGTGGAAAGTTTTCTTTTCCCCGATGTAAAATCGGATAATGAAGTTTACCTTTCACTTCCTTATAGTGCCGGGGGTTGTAATGAGTGAGTTGTAGATATACACTGCCGTTCCCACTTAATCGCTTGCATACAGACAATTTATTTTACCTTCGCTTTTCGCAGTTTCTCCAGTAGTACCATGTAGAATTTTAGTTTGTTTCCAACGGTGTACGTATGTAGGGAATTTTCTGCAAATCTGTTGGAGATAAGGGAATACTGTAAAAGGAAAAGGAACACTTAGGACAATAAAGTATAACTTTATATGTATCAATTTTTATAAAAATTTTAAAACGCTACTCAGATAAACGTAAAATTTCCAAAATGGATATCTTATGAAAATCCATAAAGCGTAACATTTCTTATCTTATGCAAAAAGACGGATGGCGACGAAGCTAATAGGCGCACTTTGAAACTTTACTTGTTTAGCAGCTGAATAAAGTACATTTTGCTTGGTCTAAAATAAGAAAGGATATATTGACCACTTTTCGCCAAATACCATATTCTTCGGGACATTCTTCATCCAGGGGCCCTGGACGATAGCCCTGTTCGCTCAAACCTAGAGCCGTTTCCGCTTCTATTTGAATGCAATCTACGTCCAGCGGTTCAAATATCGATTTCATTGTTGTATAATACCCTCGACACTAAACAGTAAATAGCGATCAGCAAACAACGTTCCTTCATTGGCCTGCCAACTGATGAGCTTATCCATTCTCACAGATAGAGTTAAGTTTGTCTTTATTACGTTTTTGTTTCGTTTGGCAAATTTGGTAAAGGACTGTGATACGTTCCAGAGCACTGTCGCTTCACATGTCTGTCCTTTCATCACACAGTCTTTCGGAACCTTTCCCGATTATTCTAATATCTTAGCTGTTGGCCTAAAAAAATCATTAAGTACTTTAAATTATTATTGAAGACAATTTAAATTTATGTACGCGCATTATGTGGGTTATTGTCCGTTATGTGAGATGAACTGAACATATATAAAACTTTTCTAATTGAGTGGGGTCTACCACCGTGACATTCCGGGTTAAGTTTTAGGGTCTTCACAAGAAAGCAAGTTAAGAAAGACGGACATTATTCAGAAAATACAATTATTAGCGTAAAGTTCCCGCACACGGTTCCACCAATTTTCTAAGGATTAGCCTGGTCCACTAACCTAATATTAAACATTTCTCGGGTTAAAACACGACCCTTGCGACAAGAATTGAACGTCTGATAATAAAAAGAAACAATTTTCGGTGGAGACAGGATTAGTGACAATCCCCGAAACATCTTGCATTTCAGCATATCCCAGACAATGGATGCCATTTTGTTGTCCATATTAGTATCGGTTTAACAGAGAAGTAACTGTCACAAAACTTTAGGCAAGAGACTAATCAATTATACCTTATTCTTAATTTGTTTAAGTAAATAGAAAGAAAGGGTACAAGTAGAATAAATAGATTCGCCATTACCCACTGTAGGAAAAATCATTTTCATGATTAAATTATAAATTAAGTGATAATAGAAACTTGTGTGTTGTTTGACCGTGCATCTTCCTCGTGAAATAAAGTGAACTGCCAACTTGATGCAACTAGGTAATTTTATTGATGTATTCTTAGCTCGACATGTTTCGGGTACATACGTCCATCATCAGGAGCATTAGATGTTGAGTTGCAGCATATGGTTTTCTGTACCGAGTTTTTGGATGGTTGGTGGTCTTGAGAGCCACTGCGTAGGTCGTGTGTACGGTACGAATGGTGCCGTGCACTGCACCATCCTCACCGTACACACGACCCACGCAGCGGCTCTCAAGACCACCACCCATCCAAAAACTCGGTACAGAAAACCATATGCTGCAAATCAACATCTAATGCTCCTTATGATGGGCGTATGTACCCGAAACATGTCGAGCTAAGAATACATCAATAAAATTACCTAGTTTCATCAAGTTGGCATTTCACTTTATTTCATAAGTGATAATAGAATTGTAATTTCATAAATACTGCGTGACTGGTCTGGTGTTTACGACGACACCACGAAAAGCTAGAGAAGTTGAGCTCTTCGCTTTGCTGAGTGCCGTACTTCATTGAGATGACTACTTGGCTTGACCTCTCGGACTTTCATTCCCCGTCCCCCACTATCAAAAATATATTCTAGATGTCATGTCGAAGAGAAACTAGCTGGTCATACCGAAAGCCAACCCCTCACTCCCGCTGTGACTGAGATCTCCCCGCTCGATTATTTCAGAATTCCAACAAATATTTAACTCCTCTCTAAGCTGAACTTGATAGTAACTAACCATCTGAATCCAAATTTCATCAACGAGATTGCAGCCTTCCTTATTCCCCCAAAGAACGTTTTCCGACAGACATGAATTTAAGGGACTAACTCGCTGATGCCCTGCGCAAGACATACTTTTACAGGAACACAAGATTCATATCTCCAGGTCCAGTGTATGTTATATGTGTGTGCTGATCTGCTATAAAGAAAGAAAACTAAATTTGGGTTGGCATATATTATACGCATTTCCATTGAGCACTCTTGAAAATTATGAGGCGCGGGTTATGTCTCCCGCCGACCACTGCTGTCAGTTCAGAAGAATGTGTTGCGGATCTAACTTAGGGAGGATTCAGAGAGGATTTTACTCCCCGCTTAGGCCGTATAACTAAATTTAAAAGAGACTCTAACTATTAATCATGAAATGCAGCTCTTTGCAATAACAACCTGTTCCAGTATAAAACCTCAACGCATAAATCTGACTTGTGCCATTCCCGTTGTGTAGTATAAACTAGCAAGTAAGTATGAAGTCAATAACACAACTATTGTTTAATTAGATATTATATTCTAGCTCAAAAGACTACATGTTTCGGCCGGTAGTGGCTATCATCAGGTCTTTGTCATTCGACACACTTAAGATTATTTATATAATTATATAAATAATTATAATTATATAGATAATCTCAAGTGTGTCGAATGACAAAGACCTGATGATGGCCACTACTAGAATATAACATCTAATTAAACAATAGTAGTATTATTGACTTCATACCTACTTGCTAACCTCAACGCATCTTTCCAAAGTAGTTCCATTACGTACCTTGTTATTGAGTTGGTTACTTACCTAAGTTGTTAAGCATATTGTTAATATGTGGCTATGTAGCTGAATTTTCTCTTTTCGAAATATTACTAGTTAGTTAATTTGTTGGTTAGTAAACCAGTCATATTATTATATAATTATTAATTAATATAAATGTATGGATACTATATAACTTGGCAAGTAAGTTATTAGGCAGTTAGCTAGTACTTGTGTCTTTGATTTGTTGGATAATTTACGGGGTAACTAAAACGTGTTTTACTTTGTTGCTCGGTAGCTTCGTTAAATTGAAAATTACTTTGTTCCCTTGTACATTTGTTAATAACTCGTTTAGTTGGATGGTATATTATGTCATTTTATAGTTAAGTAGTTGGTGTCTTGTTAAGATGTATTTAATTTTGTTACTTGGTTTATAGACTGACTAGAGAGTAAGGTCTTGGATCTTTTTAGGTGGCCGACCTCTTTAATTCTAAGTACCCAAGTAACGAATTTACAGAGAAATGAAAACTGTCTTTGTGTTTAACCATAAACTAAGATGTATGCATTATCGGCCAAAGTACGCAACTATCAGTGAATTTATCTCAATAATTAACCAACTTGATGCACAAAAGTTTTGTTTTGCAATAAGTTTATTTCATGCCTCTACATGTTTCGAGCACATTTGCTCATCATCAGGAGTTTAAAATTGTATTACACAGCCTCTGGTACAATCACACCTATAGATGGCCGTCTCGTGCATAGGTGCAGACATGTTTACGAGGTGTGATGATACCAGAGGCTGTGTAATGCAATTTTAACCTCCTGATGATGAACACATGTGCTCGAAACATGTAGAGGCATAAAATAAACTTATTGTAAAACAAAAGTTTTGTGCATCATGTTGGTTAATTACTGAGATAAATATACTGAGATGCAGCACGGTAGGCAAAACGTCAAAATATCAGTGATCTGTTCCATTAAACACGATTACAATCGAAGCAGACCGGCGTACATTATACAGCAACAAAAAGACCTCAGTGCTGCAGCACCACAATAAACTGTTCGGTCTGTCCAACACCTCGCCGCCAACACACAACTTCCGCACGTCCAGCAGTCACATATATTCGTTCTTCTAGGTGCCGCCGCCTAACGTTCCCGTTCTTCAGTTCTAACACAAGTGTCATAAGTCTGAAAGTGATTTTGCATTTGAAATCATGCCTACCGTTGAAGAATTTTCTTTCCTGATTCATATTGCGGAATTAAACTGATCTAAACTTTAACGTACTTCGCCAGAGCGCAAAGGCTATGATGGTATGGTCATATTGAAAGAATGCAAGATACAAGAATTGTCGAAGCAACACACGCCTGGAAACTCATTTCAAAGAGGCCAATGGGGAGACCAAACATACGCTTGAAGAATGATGTTAAAAAAGATATACAGAGGTTAAAAGTGCCAAATTGGAAGACCCTTGTCCAGGAGAGAGGAAGATGGAAGGAAGTGGTTGGGAAGGCCAAAACTCTGCACTAAGAGTTGTAGAACCGTACTAAGAAGAATCCTTAAAGTAGTATCTAAGATTCTGACATTTTCATGGTTCTGTATTGCTTCCGGGAGGGACAGTTTCAATTCCTGTGTTCCCCTTCACGACCACATTTTCTTATGTTTTTAAGCTGATGTAAATTAACACTGGGCCTTTAATTTGACAGCAGTATTTGTGAATAAGGCGTCCTACTTTGTCGAAAAGTTGACCATAATTTTGAGGAAAGGGATTCGGTTTTGTGGCATTCTTTGCAAGTGTGAAAGCCAGTTCCGTCCGTATTCATCTATCTTGTCTAGTATGCCTGTAATCCGTAGTTCGCGGCGTATGTAGTCATTTGTTTTGTGGTCATAAAAGGTGTGGCCTGCCAGAGGTCTCAGTAACTTCATTTCTGCCGCTTCAATTCTTCGTCTTTGTAAGGCTGTTAGAGTCCAATTTTCTGACCCATATAAAATGTAGGTAAAACTAGTGTGTTTTATATTTTCAAAATAGTTTCCGTTCTCACTTTCTTAAAAATAGTTTTCTTAATAGTACCTATTAATTCTAAAAATTTTACCAATTTAAATTCTACATCATTAGAAAATTGGTCAGATATACTGCAACCTAGATAAGTAAATTGGCTAACTTGTTCTAGTGTTTCATCATGTATAATTAATTTTGTTCTTAGGTGATCCGTTCCAACGAAACCAAATACTTTCGTCTTTTTTGTAGCAATTTCCAAATTATATTCTTTAGATATGTTATATAATAAATAGATTGCCTTTTGTAAGTTGTCTTCTCTGTCAGAAATAATAAACTGGTCATCTGCAAATAAAAGTGTTTTGAAAATTAACTCTTTAAAATATTTACTAGTTTTTAATTTCAGTAACCAAATCCTAATAACTTCGTCCAAATATAAATTGAGCAAAACAGGTGATAGTGGGCATCCTTGTCTCACCCCTTGAATAATAACTCTAGAATCTTCAGATATTCCATTACCTGCATTAACTCTTATAATGTTTTCCATATATATCTTCTGAATTATTGTAATTAGACGAGTTTGAATTCCTTTATTTAACGTGATAGTTCGTAATTTGTCTCTGTCCACAGAGTCAAACGCTTTTTTAAAATCAATGAATGTAATATATGTTGGGATGTTAAATTCTCTGTTTTTAAATTATTTGTGAAGCTGAAAATATGCAGTCCATACAGGATCTGCCTTTCCTAAATCCGTTCTGCTCTTCTAATAGTAGGACTTCTGCAATTGCTGTTACTCTCTTTCCAATAATTTTTGAATAGATTTTATATCCAGTATTTAATAAATTAATACCTCTATAGTTATCTGGGTTATTTCTGCCTCCTTTTTTGTGTATTGGTATAACAATGGCTGTCCTCCATTCTTTAGGAACGCCTCCGTAAATCCAGCAAACATTTAGGAAATTCAAACATTTATGTAAACCTTTGGTGCATATTTGTACAAATCAGTGTTATATCTGTAAAAGTGAAAGTAGTACTGATAGTAACCAATCTGAACGATAGGCTGGTGATATCTGTTAAAGGAAATGTTCCATTGAGTGCTTGTATGTACGGTATGTCTGTTTTGTACTTAGCGCTGTAACTGTGTATCATGCGATCACTATAATTAACCAGCTCAGCCCATATACGCTAGTAGTTTCATTGACGCTACATTAAATACAGTAAGAGAGTAATATTTAACTTGCATAACATAAACATCAATCCAGTCCAAATACATTTGACTCTTCGAAGAATAAAAGACGAACTTGATGTCAGTTGCTATTTTATTTCACCTCTTATGTGCTCAACATGTTTCGGAAATTAATATATCCATCATCAGGAGCTTGTGACTATTCTGTTGAATTACCAAATTGGTCGTGTTGTTCTTGGTTCGATGCGTGTTGGAGATTAGGTGCGGTTGGGTTGGAGTGGTATCCGTGTTGCAGGCTGAAGCACAAGTTGTGCTTCAGCCTGCAAAACGGATACAATTCCAACCCAACCACACCGAATCTCCAACACACATCGAACCAAGAACAATACGACCAATGTGATAATTCAACAGAATAGTCGCAAGCTCCTGATGATGGATATA
>Ga0123352_10003507_pt1 | contig 22717 bp, 15 predicted proteins | sample TergutLab28metaG_FD_89700 | JGI IMG/M metagenome (GOLD analysis project Ga0123352, IMG submission 89700) | Labiotermes labralis P1 segment gut microbial communities from Petit-Saut dam, French Guiana - Lab288 P1 | ecosystem: Host-associated > Arthropoda: Insects > Digestive system > Gut ...
GACCGGGGGGGGGGGGGTGGAGATGGAGTAGGAACTCTCATCACCCGTTTGATCATCCTCCACAGCCACTGATCTTCGGGATTCGAGTGTCGCGCTCCACTGGCCGTTTCTCCACTCGTTGAGCCAGCGGTACACCGACCTCTGCAGGCGGTTGACCTCAGTTCTCAGAGCGGGGTCCCTGGTGAGCTGCCACCGCCTCCGCAGCCGATTCTTCAGGTGTATTTCATCCTGAATGCCAGCCGGTATCGGAGGCCGTGGGTCGTCACGTGGGCGACGCTTGGGAGGAGAAGCTGCCGGATCCTTCAGAACGGCGCCGGAGAAGTTCTCAACGCACGTGTCGATTGCCATCTCGTTGTGCAATTCCGGATCGAACGGAATTAGATCTTCCATGTGAGTTTGGAAGTTGGCCCAGTCAGTGCGATCCGGTGGGTGGTGAACGTACGAGCGACACGCACTGTCAATGAGAACCGGGAGGTGGTCCGAGCTTAGTGCAGTGCACGAAGTCAGGTACACCGGGAATGAGAGGTTCTTGGTTATCACGATGTCCAAGACATCGGCAGTAGCGGAGGGGTTGTACGGGTTGGTGGTTGGGGAGTCTGGTCCAAAGATCAGACAGTCCTCATCAGCATAATCATGTAGGAGAACATTAACTTTCTCTTACTTATTAATTCTAGACTAACCGCCTTACTAGTTTCTAAAAAAGATACTGCATTTTCCTTTATGGTATGTTTTCACCAAATAAATTAACATCAGAACAGAAAAAAGCTAAGGTGTCCCATTTAATTGAAATCCCTCCTGGTTTGCTTGGAACTTCCTAATGGCATATTCTAAAGCAAAGTTGAAAAGTGATGCCAATAAAGCATCTCGTTTCAGACTGTTCTGAATTGGAAATGTAGGCCGATCTGGACTTTACTATAGGTTCCAATTAAACACATTTTAATTACCCTGACTACTTTCCAGTTATACCAACCTCTCTTACAATATTATCATACACTTTCTTGGACCCTATAAAACATGCTGTACTGTCCCGTGTTCCCACTTTTTCTGAAGTACTTGAAAAATGCAGAACACATGACTAGTAGCTGATCTGGTATGCTCATTCCTATACTGATGTTCCCCAGTAATGTTTGGACATAAAGAGTTAACTTCAACAGATGAATTGTGGCTAAACCTTTGCACGTATTTGGTAATATGAATTTGGTAATTACTACAAGATTTATCACCCCTCTTATAAACAGGGTATATGAAAATGGTTTGTCAATAATAATATTATCTATTGTTGGTGCATATTCTACTATGTGTATTACATCACTTTATGTACTAGAACATTACAGCCTTAGCTGGAACAGTGATATTATTAATATTGGGTTTCATTTCATTTTCAGATTTTTAAATTGTGTCACATATGTTGCAGCTGTGATAGCTCAGTCAGTACAGTGACAAAATATGGAATAGAGGATTCAGGTTTCAAATCCCAGCAGGATAAGAGATTTGTCTATTCTCCAAAACACCTATACTGACTCTGGGGCCCAACCAACTCCCTATTCAATGCATACTGGGTTTCTTCCACATGTGGCTGAAGTGGCCAGTGTGTGAATTTTACCACTCACCTCCCACTAGTGCTGAGGATAAGAATAAGTGCAGCTGTATCTCTACTCCCCCTGTATAGCCTGTCTGTATAGTCTTACATAGCTCAGATTATGTGTTATTTATCCCATTACTAATTTGTATTATACCATATAGGAGACACAAACATAGCGTTTGCTATTCTTGCACTCAGGTCAGTTTTTATTCACACTGGAGGCTGGGTATGCAGATGTAAAGCTGGGTAAGAGTTGTCTGTATAAACCGTATCTTCCAATTTTAAATTTTTCAATTAAAAAAACACAAGGATGTAAAATACTCACTGTATTTAATTCTGAAGGATCCCTTGGGTGTATTATGCAATAAAAATAATGAGAATAAAACCTCAAAAATATAAAAATATAAGCAGGCCACACAGTTTACAGGCCTCGCATATACCAACGTTCAGTTTCTAGATGAACTGCTTCACACCATATGGATAAATGATGAAAAGATCCAGTCCACATACTTCTTTAACAGGTTTCAGAAATCTAACGCACTTTGAAGAAACTTCTTTCTTCTTATAACATCTGCCTACTGACTTGAACAACATACAGTGTACCCAAGTACAAAGCATCATGGTGAATAGTTTGAATCTTCTTCATAGTCAAAACATGCCAAGTATAAATTAAGACATCATGGCTGAATGTCCTGACAGAGTACTTAATGTGTATCCTCAGCCTCTTCAAGCAAATTCCAAAAAAGTACCTTAAAATAGGTGAATACCACCTATTTCTTCAATATTTTCTGTTCTTCACTCACGACATCTTGCCCATCATTCATGTTGCAAGAGCTAAGGTAAATACAGTGGCTTGAAGCATTTACTGGGACATAGAGCACACAATTTTTCAGTCATAGTATAATAGTGAAAGGCCTAATTTATTGTGGTACAGTACACAGACTTCTATGAAAGGAAGCATCACAATACTATTATAACCACCACGCCACCCCCCCCCACCCCCACCAACCCCAAAACAGAAAATATTACAGCAGACTAACAGTAACATAACATATATAATGTACCACCACATTAACAGATCTATCAACAAGAAACAAATCATACATGCAGGCATCAGAGTGTGAAATCCATGTAGCATTTTGAAAGAAAGGATTGAGGTAGTCACACTGAAATCTAATTCACATTCACTGGGTAATAAACTGTCAAAGATGCTGTGATTTAAGTTCCAACTACAGCCCAGGATGGAGGGGGTTTTAAATTTATAGTACCTTGAAAACATTCACAGCCAAACTGTGCACTGAGGCATGCAACATGTGAGGAATTAAAAGTCTGTATAAGGCACCAAGCCCAGCATTGAAGGGTTAAACACCTTTACCTTTTTCTCTGGGGACATAATTATGATACTTGTGCACTTTGTTTTCATTTTGTAAATACATGTAAAATACTAACAACCACTTTGTATTTTAATGGTTAATATACAATGCACATTCCTGTTCCATTTATGCCATTCTATAAATTCATTATTATATTTAAACATGTAAAATACAGTATTGCTATGGATCTTCCAAAACTGTGAATGCAGGTACACTTTGAATTTCAAAAAATCATAATGCTTTCAATAAATTACCCAGCTGACACCTGGCAGAAAGTAGTGGCAAAGTTTTGTTCATAAATACCACAACCCTCAGTAGTAAAAATGAAACCAGTCATAATGTGTAATGTGAACAATAAATTAACATGCAAAAACAATGTATTATTACACTCCACTGTTCATATGGTCATAACTACTTGCAAATACCCTGTAATGTCAATAGAACAATAAGATCTCCATTTTAGACAAATTTCTATCCCAAACTATTCAACAATGGGAATGTACAGTATTGACCAGATTACCTGTTAGCTGTTGGTGTGGATGTAACAGACAAGCTGTGCATGCATCATCTTGCGTTATCTACTTTTTTACAAACATGCCCATTCAATGAAGCTATGACTGTACTCCTACAAGAGTACATGCTTTTGAAAAGGGGGGGGGGGCGCTAGATGTTTTGAGGGTGTCTAGAAGTGACCAAGCCATGCTGACTGCAGCTATGGACAGTGTCAGAGTTCAGCTAGCAAGTTATCTGGTCCCTGTATAATCACATTGAATGTCCTTACAATCTAGATGCAAATCATGGAAATATACCAAATGATAACAGCCATCCAGTTCCCAGACAGTCACTGTGACGAGATATTAATAACATGTAAGAAAATTGTTTTGGCATAGTCACTTTAAATATCTGGACTTAACTACAATTAACAAAGTAAGGGACCACAACTACTGGACACCAAATATCCGGTTGTGTTATGCTTAAAATTTATAAATATGTCACAAGGAATGCACAGCACAATGTTCAATGACTGCTTGTCAACCTTCAACATAATAAACTATATTATTTAAAACATGTGAGTGTATTGGCATGTTTATGTAATGCAACAAAGCAAAGAGTTTATAAATGTAAATCCCCATCAAATAACAAACAGGTGGTATATATAGCATTCATAAGTTTCATATTCTATATACAGAAATCCACTTATCTGGACGCTGGCTACTCGGATCGCCAATTATCCGGATCAGTTTGGCCGTTCAGACAAATTTGTTGAGAATTCTACAAAACTAACTTGCCTTGAAATTACTGGGTATCAGATCAAGTGCAGTACATTGTTATGGCTTTTAGAACTTCAAATCAGGCGTGGGTGAAAGGTTTACAAGCAGGTACATACTGCAAATAGTACGAACCAAACTTCAAACTGCCAATGTAGCCTATTTTCAAAGAAAAATCTAATTATCCTTAGTTTTCTGCATATGCAGATGGCTCACCATCCCAATTAATTTGGATAAGTGGAGTTCTACTGTACTAGCTAAACAAACTGACAGCCTATTAGCAGGGTCATAAACATAATTACAAGAGATAATTTGGAACATGGATACTATCCACATAATCCACAAACTGTGGTCATGGTACTAGTAGCTAAGATGTGTCATACTGTCTTCAAAATAAGCACAGCATCATATAACAAACTCATGTTCTATTCTACAGCATAGCATAGAAATGAAGAGTAAAATTTATTTATGTTATTCATAAGCTTCATGGGACAAAGCTGACAACATTGAATGTATGTCATATTACCAGTTAATACACATAATATTCCTTATGTTGCACAAGGTAGCAACTTTTATTTATGGCTCCTACAACATTTTTTTACACACACTATGCAGAGCAGCATTCACAATGTCAATACAAAATCAATAATACTACAGCTTATCTAGTTACACATAACAGATAATAAAACTGATGTAAATTCAGAAAATTATAGAACACTTCATAAAAGAACAATATTAACACAATTTATTCTTCCATACAATTTATGCACCCCCTACTCTTAAAAGTCATATTTTTGGTAAAAATAAAATGCTGTATTTTTAACTAACTCTTAGTGATAAAATTTTGGTTATACTGATACACATGAGTGTCATTTGTGTCTTTGCATACTACCAGACTTCAGCTTACATATTAGAAGTCTGAACTCAGTATATTAATTATTAAGTAATACAAGCATTTATGCTTAATCAACCAAAATAAAAAAAAAAAAAACATGGACAGGCAGCTGGGCAAACATGGTAAGAAAAGAAGGAATATAAAAAGGTTCCGAGGTTTGCAATACGAAGAACTCACAATCAATTGAGCCAGTACATTTCTGCTGTACATATGCAAAATTACGGTGAAAATAAACACAACACACACTCTTACTTTTTAGATCTCACATTTGTTGAGAATGTAGCACTGTGTCTTACGCATAAACAATTAAGAATTTTGTATTAAAAACACATGATTCTACGAAATTCTATGAAATATTCTGAGAACTGAAGTGTTTGATTTAGAGTATCTAGGATAACCAAAATGTCATGCAGTTCCTTGAAGAACAATGATACAAAAAAGACTCTACACAAAATTCTGACTGACATAATTGGTGTGGAAAATTAATTAAAGATGAAAGGGTTACACAATTAGCAACATAGCAGTGAACTTTACTGCATTTTGCACAAAAATTACAGTTAATGAGCTGTGTAGTATTTAATAACATTTTTTCACTATTCAAACTAAAGCATTAAGTTTGACTAGAGCTGTGTGTGGTAGTGGGGGGGTTTAGGCATGTAAGTTTTAATGACTACCTTTTCCTTCAATGAAATTCATGTTGGAAAGACTGACTTAAAATTATGTAAAACTGTATACATCAGCCTGCCAGATTGGCAGTAAAAATTCCACAAATTCACAAAGAAGAATACTCAAATGGGATGTTAGCATGTCAGGCTGTATATTGCCTTATAACTGAGCCCTGTAAAGAACAACACAAATACAATTACACAGCCACCAATTTTCAATAGATATATAAAATTTTGTAACTTAAACAGACTTTACAACACTGTAATGTGCACAAGGCAAGGAATGTCAAGTAAGCTGCTATAATCACCTCCAAAGACATTATGCAGCATGCCATGAAGATGAACTGTACAAGACATTTTGTCTTCATGAAGGCACACCACCAAGATATGAGAAATGGTAGAGAGTAACCCACACAGCACAAAATTTTATGAACCAGGCTACCAGCAGGGGATGTCGAGGTGCTATGTGAGAATGACAAATCAGAAGGCACGTAAGTATAACCTCCCCTTTCTAATTGTGCTGAAAGATTACTATCAAACTGGAATGGGTGTTGGAATTTAATGTAACAATGTTAAATGAACCACAACAAACCAAAATGATGACTTTTCTCAGAAAATATGCTACCAGCTCATCTGCCAGACCAGCCAATTTTCCATGCACATGGCATCTTGTAAAGAAGTGAACAGTACAGAATCCTGAACAATGTAAACCCCCGGTCACACAACTATCAATCTACTAACCCCCATGTTAACCAATGCACACTTCCAAATATCCAGAGCAATTCCAAATCATTTATGCGTAAAAACTTGAATTTGGCATTTAGATAACCTATTAAATGTACTACTAATACATTTTTGTGGAAGCCAGTATTGTAGCCCACAGAATTACATTTATAAAGCAACACTTAGGCCAGCCCAGACCTACTTGGGCCTATGCTACACAAGTCACTCTTACTTCAGTTATGGGACATCCCAACTCATATTTAGGCCTTAAAATATGTTTTACAACCTGTATTCTCAATACCACACTAAATTACACCACATATGTGTTGTTTTGTGCTAAAATATTATGTAGGTTTGGTTATTAGGCCTCCTAACTTTGCATCTACAGGCTAAGTTATGGCACCAGAAGAGGGTCCTGAGTCAATTTATGTACTTCTGATACAACCTCCCCCACCCCCAATTAACCCTTATCCTGCTAATATGGAGTATAGGGTGAGCTCCTAATAATGCCAGCAAATGGCAGATGGGATTTAACTTGGTGTTTAAAGGGTTATATAAGATAACCAAGTGTTCATCATGTGTCCAAGGAACTGCAAAACACAGCTACATTCACCATCCAGTGATAGACAGAAAACTATGCACTTAAAGTGTGTTCTGAAAGAAAAACATTTGGTCTTATCATAGAATGTTATTATGTGACCTTGGTCAGACATGGCAGTCACAAGAAGGCATAGATAAGTGACCAAACTTGGGTAGTGGCATTAAGGGTTAGTTAATGCATGTGCATGTGCATGTGCATACACATACACACACACATACACATACACACACACAAATCACTCAAATTTCATTAAAATTTGCTAACAAGTAGCTGTCCAGATGAAATACACAAATTAATTTACTGCTATCCACTCCATTGTGTCTATTCAATCACATAAATACACACTATCATTAACCACATATTTACTTGATAATAAACATTCCATAGGACTGATAGGAGAAATTATGAATGTTGTACGTATTATAAACAGTCACGTGAACACCATGGGGAGATCTTACATATACAAAGAGACAAACATAATAATCAGATAAATGACACAGATACTGTTATGTGAAACATTTTATTTGATACAATCATCTGGAATTATGTAAGCATATGACACACCACTACACCACCCTCAAGACAACCATCTCTCGGTAACAAGCTGCCACATGCCTAGTAGAAATCACTAGTGCATAAGGTAAAAATACTGAAAGTAGAGGGGAGAAGGGGGAACTGTAAGGAAAACCATGAAACACTAAATTTTGCACTACATCAATAATGTTTTAAAAAATCTATATAAAATCAATATTGTTACATGACATTATAATGATGCAATAACTAGTGAAGCCTAAATGCACTAAATATAAGAACCTATCGGTACAACTACCAAAATAAAGATCTTCCACACACACACAAGATTTACCTGCACTACACACGGCAAAATAACAATAAAGACAAGTGGCCAGCTAATTACTTGAACCAACACATAGACTTTTAGCTATAAAAAATGTTGAATTTTTAACTTTTAACCTTCTTTTTAGGAACCAGCGTCCAAAGAAATTAAAAAAAAAAAACACTAGTGATTGACACAATATGCATGAGATACAAAAACTATGATTTTATTGTAATACATATTTTGTAATATTTGAAAGATCTCACAAATAACAACATTTTACCTTGTATTTTGAAGTTTTGTAGAGAACACCAGAATATGAACAGTTTCAATCAAAACATACAGTGTTGAAAAAAATAATAAAGTGTTGTGTTAGACAAAAATGTGTGAATTTATATTACGTACACATAACCTCTACATTAAGAATCATTTATGCCCCACACACAACGTACAAAACTAGAAATGTATACACATCCAAGAACAAATCTTTTGCCACACTGTCTCCCAGTATTACTTTAAATTTGATTCCCTGAGAAAGAAATTCTTAAGATTCCACAATACTGCTTATAACAACAGTTACTTAATATTCAACAATAAATACGCTGCATCACAGGGTTTTGCGTTCAATTCCCTAACAACGCAGCATATGCACTGGCCAATTTTGGCCATTCCTGTACAGCCCTGTTGCAGTTTCATCAGCTTTTCTTTACAAGTGCATTTACCACCCTGAAATTACTCATTCTTTGCATTTTAATTAAATCATTCATGTACAAAACCAACTACGTGCACTTAATGATATTTACAATATTACAGTTTTTCTTTACTCCTACATTTTTCAGTATATAACTTTGCCATGATCTATGAGTCCACACACCAACTTAAAATATGCTAACATATAATACATTACAGAAGTAATACTCATTATATGTAATATTTCACACCTTAATTCAAAGTACCAGATGAGTGACATACATAAACATGTTACAAGTATGATACACCGTACTATACATCATTTTGGTTTTTTGCAGCTAAATTAAAAATCTAATTGTGAAATATAGTTAAAATCTATTCTTGTCATTGCTGCATTCATCTGTGTATGCATATATCTACTGTTCTTTTCAATCTGCTATGGATGGAAAACAACAACAAATCTTTATGTTATTTAAATGTTTGTACGCACAGACAAATGCTGCAACGAGAAGAATAGATTGTAACCATATTTCACGATTTTATATTTTTAATTTAACTTCAAAAAACCAAAATGATGTATAATGCGGTGTACCATACTTACAACATGTTTATGTATATCATCCACCTGGTACTTTGAATCAAGCTGCAAAATGTTACATATAATGTGTATTCATGCTAGAATCTATTATATTTCAGCAGGTTTTAAAATGGTGTGTGAATTTCCTAATGATGGCATGGTTATATGCCAAAACAAGTATGAGTAATGAAAGAATGTAATGTTGAGTATAATCATAAAATAATTTAGTTGGTTTTATAAATGAACAATTTTCTTTGTAAGAGTTTGCACGAAAAAATTAAATCCTGTTATTTAAATCCAAGGTTTTGCAGAGTACAATGAGAATTTAATTCTGGCACCAAAGAGTTAATGGACAATAATAAAACTGGAAACAACATACAAGCTAAATGCCAAGAAAACCATTCCCTCAAGGCAGTTATAAATACTTCATTTAAAAAACACCATGAATTTTAAAAAATGTCATGAACAATGCTCTGGTGATGAAAGGTGAAATATCCACTTCCTTCACAAGTCATGGTCACCCACACTCTGCTCCAAGTATTCACGATAAAGCTGCTGCTGCAACACCAAATGTTTGCTACGTACATTTCTGTCTTATTTTAACATGAGATATTAATGAGAAAGAAAAAGATGGACAGCAAACAAGTCCTAAGAACAGTACAAAGGTAAGTCAATAATTATATGCAATGTAGGTATGTTTTTGCAGTTGGCTAGTGATGGTTGGGCATGACATGATACCCATGGTCTCTGTCTCTCTCTCTCTCTCTCAACATGGTGGTGCAGGTTAGAACTTGACAGAGCATTTCCGTCACAAGTTTCATACTGTAAACATGGAAGTCCCACTTTTCATTTGCACGAAACAAGAGCAGCGAGCAGTGATCCATTTTTTATGAGCTAAAGGTGCACCACATGCTGAAATGCACTGCAGGATGTCAGTACAATATGGGAACAGTGCTGTGTCACAACGGAGTGTCTATGAATGGGTTCAGACTTCAAAAATGGTCGCAGAAGTGTTAAGCGTGAGGAAGGAGCCTGCAACTGAAGAAAATGGCGCATGCATGGCTTGTCTCTCAGCCCAAAACTTTTTATTCCAAGGACAAAAAGCAGACTATGTGATGATGTAATAAGTGCATAAGAAAGCAATGGGACTATATTGAAAACAAATGTACTTGTAAGATCTCTACACTTTTTGTAATAAATACTCAACATGCATTGCGGATTGTTATTGACTCACCCTTGTACTTGGGCCCAAGAGAAGCAACAATCTGAAGACTGGAGGAATCTATACAACAAGAAACTTCAAAAAGTGTTCTATTTAAGTCAACACTGTAAGGTAAAGTCCCTGAGCACAGCACAAATACATACAAGGGAGTGGAACTATAGCTCCACCCATTCTCAGCATATGATGGAGATGGGTAGTGAGCTCCAAGCCCCAACTGCTATATTCCTAGTACCCATTGTCATTAAGGCTGGATGGGCCCCAGAGACAATATGGAAGCTTCAGAGAGGATACAAATCTCTTGCTAAAGCTTGGAATCAAACCAAGATTCCTCAGTTGTCTAGCCCACAGCCTAGTCATTATACTAACTGCACTAACCTGGCTCCCAAGTTAACACTGTTACGGGGATTAAATCATGAAGGATGAGGTACGATATGAAGCCTGACAAGAAAGGTAACACTATCATGAATTACACAGAAAACAGGGTCTGTTGGTGTAATGTGCACTGAGCTGGCTCAACACACAGTCCAGTAGCAGGTGTCTATGATAACTGGAAGTTAAATGACCAACCAACAGCCAAGTAACATACAAAGAGGTACAGTTAGTGTGTCTCTAAGTGCAGGAAAATATGAACTTGGCATGTATCGGATTGTTTGCCAACACAGTGGCTGAGCTTTGCCACTGACAAAAGAGCAGCAGCAATTAGTTAGTTATCTCTTATTACACACTGAGACCTCAGATGGCCTGCTTTTGAAATGTATTTGGTTGACCACTCTCAATTTGCAATACTTCTGCAAAGTACATACCATGTAAAAATGTCACCAAGAGTTTTGTAAAAAAAAAAGGGGGGGAGGGGAGGTGACAATTCTAAAAGAACAACTTACACAAGAGTCAAAACAATCTGGGTAACAGGATCAGTGTTGGATAAAATGAAAATGTTAAAACTTGCATTTTTCTTAGATGAAGCATGGTTTATATCAAACAGAAATATAATTAGTCAAAACAACTGACACTGCTGCTCCAAAAATCGCCATGTTCTTGATAAAGTTTCTTTACATGACCTTAAAAGTTGTGATCTGGTGTGTGGTGGGTGCACACCAGACCACAGGACCCATACTTTTGACAAAAACAGATTGTGACCATAACATTAAAGTAATTCAGGCACCATTATTAAGGGATTAACAGAAGAAGAGAAAATGTATGACAATCCATTTCCTTCGCAAAAACTAAAAGACAAATATTCAAGAGAATTTTTTTTTTTTTAAATAAGAGCTTCAGTGTTTGCCAAGAAGTGTTTTCAAACGCTGCAATACTTGCTGAGAAGCCAGACGGTGGCATTTGGAACTGCTTCTATGTAATAATGTAACATGAACTTCAAAGAAATAATTAATTCCAAGTTCCCAGTGGATGCAGGATTTGTATGCAGCATTGCTTACATGACTATTGCCATGTTCAGGGGCAAAATAAAAAATATCTCCTTCATGTTTAAATACCAGTGACATTATTAACCCTTTTCTGCCTAAGTCAGAAAGCAACCACACAGTGTGATGCTCAGACTGCCAAAGTCAGGCACAGATAATGGAGACATGAAGAACTTATGCAGCTCTCACTTACAGTCTGGTCTCCTGCAAATCACTTCAAGCATTTAACTCTGGCACATAAGGCTTTATAAATACTACAACACAACAATAAAACTTAATCATATACTATTCCTCAGCAATATCTGAGGTTGTTCATAACCTTCCACACATCCCTGGGCACATTTTGGTATAATATCTTAAATTAGGCAAAGGCTATTTCCTTCTACATTCTTCTCAATTAATTATTTATGAATTAAATTATCATTTGACATTACATAATCTTAGCAACTGTTGTTGTTAAGTAATAAATAAATAAATAAACACACAAATAAATAAATAAATAGGTCAACAAGACATTAAAATTACCTTCTTTTCCTTCACTACTTTTTCCACATGTTCTCTCATTTCCTGGAACTGATGCCTTTGTTTGCGAGAGAGTGTCATCCGCAGTCCCATTGACCATTTCACATAGAAAAACAGACCACTCCAGCCAGTGACAATAATTAGCAATATTACCCACTGAAGTCTGTTTGGAATTACTGACCACAACATCTGGATTGGTGACTGGAATTTAATAATTTCATATGACAGTTTTAATACCATACTGACAGTAACAGAAATGTACGAACATGGAAATGTATGGCTCCTAATCTCAGTCTCTCTCCATTTAAATGTGCATGAGTAGATACAACGTTTCAGCACACCAACAATACAGACTCAAAATGACAAAATACAGGATAAAAGTTAACAAAAAACTAAATATTCTAAAATGCCTGAACATCACAAACAGGAGAAGTAAGAGTGGCAAAACATCAGCTATCATTGTGTTCAGTTTCCGCACTCCCAGTAAAATTATATCTCAGTATCACATTTTGCATTCAACCTGCTGACCCACAAACAAACACAAATTACTGACCTGCAAAACTAAAGTAAATTAGAAGTTAGGAAAATATCATATGAAAAAGAAAATTATCACAAATACTAATAACATTTCCAGCACAAGGTCGAAAACCAGGTAATGATAGAGCAAAGTGTATACAAGCTGCATAAGGCCTTGGTGATGATACAAACCACTCACTGTCCCATCCTCATTAAGGTTACTACAACAGATGGCAGTGGCGTGAGAAAAATAAGTTGTCCCTTTGATCCAACCTAATAAAAACAACGGTTGATGACAGTGGTGATAATGATGATGGTGGTGGTGGTGAAACAAAAGTCTGTACTTACCAGACACAATAACAGGCTCTCTGTGAAACTGACTCCGAATAGTGAATGTAGGAAGTCTCTGCTGAAGGCACTCACAAGCATATGCAGACCAAAGAGCAGCGGGAATATGACTGTCAGGGCTCCCAGCACCACAGCTGTACACACAAATATAAAACAACTTCCAGCTTATGAAACACATATCACTCCTTGTCCATACCTCTATAAATATACAGAATAATTTCTGCACATTTAATTAAATAATGATTCAAGAATGCATGTAAAAGAAATTAAAAATGGAAGACAGAGAGAACAAATTTTGCTTAACACAGATATAAAAATCTGTCAATCACAACTATGGGCTACTATTATTTATATATGGTAGACATTTAAACACCGGTCCCATCCTCACGGGTCAAGAAATCCAAAAGCAAGAACACCAACTAATTTTTTTAAACAAGCATGGTGTTTTGGAAGCTTTCTTTGAAAGCCAGTTCTGTTCCCATTTTCAGGCAAAGAAGCTCCTAACCTGGTGGACCACTTAGATTGAGTTATTCTCAATCACTGGGTGCCAGAGACACATTAACTTGTTATAATATGTATCTGAGAACAGACCTAGTCCAAGGGTAGTAACAGGAAAATAGCTACTGAAAAATAAAAAATTAACTACAAGGCTCAAAAATAAAACCTGGACCAATCTACAAATTAAAAACCATAAAAAGGGCCATGACATCAGACTGATCAGACCACTGATATGACACAAAATTCCAGAACTCACATAGTTTAATTCTTAACACCACTAACACCATCTGTGGAGAAATTTGTGCTTTTACATGGGTTCCAGTAAGTTTATAAACCCATAAAATATAAATGTAGTATTTAGTCAGTGTGGATCATAATGGCATGGTAGCGCATCTTGCAAGAAATGACTGTGAAGCGTCAAATGCAAAAAGGATAGGAATGATGATAATATGTTGTGGATTGACAGTGAAGAGGATAGGGATGTTAGGAGAGAACAGGAGGCACTGACTGTGAAGATGGAGACACTGACACTGATTGGTTAAGGTAAACAAAATCTGACATGCTTTGTGTATGAAGTGTATAAAATTAATAGCAAAATATTTTTTCTTAGCAGACTTTTATTTTTGGGGGTCATCTTAGATTTGAACAAATACATTTTCCATTGGCAGACATACTTTTATTTGGGGGGGGGCGGGGGAGGGGGGGCTGCCTTAGAATAGAGTCATCTTGCATTCAGGTAAATACGGTATGTATTTCCTGAAGATGGACACTTTGGTCCAAAATATCTTGTAAAAAATCTCCCATATATTAATAACAAAAACCCTTAGTTGTGATGGCAGATTCTTTCCTATACTTTGTTATTACAATCACAAACGCATGAACTGATTTAAGATTATATTTTGTGTAACAATAAAATACATTAAAAAGACTGTAATTCTGCAAAAACATTATACACTACCCAGCACGAGGAACAGAACACAGAGAACAAGTGGAAAAATTTAGGAAAAAATGGAAATACTATCTTGTAATAAGCAGACCGACTATGATTAACAAAGGGAAATCTGAAGACAGACTTCCAATTCATGAAATTATTTTTTAAGAATTCTAAATATCTTCAACAATAATTATTTGCCATACTTGACTATTGTAGAGTGTAACACTTGCCTTTATACCTGCATGCAGATACAAGCATGAAACAAGTAGAGAAGATAATTTGTATTGTGCTGGTAATTCCATATCATATTTACCCAAATATAAGCCAACTCTGCAAACAGGGCAAGTCCCTTCACAGCCTTCAATTTTCAGCCACATATAAATGACTATCTTCAACAACCCGTTTTATGTTGTGCATGATTATGGGGTGACAACCTGTGTTTCAGGCGATGATTTATAAAAAATTTCTTGTCCCACACCTGCTTCCCCCACCCTTACCCTTCCTCATAATGCAATTAAATGCTGTAAGTCATTAACCAAAATGGAACCACAAAATGACCAAAATCCAAAACACAAAATATGAAAATTTTATGAATAAACTATAATAATTTAAGTGAACAGAACCAAATTATTCTTACCTCTCCTCCACTTCCTGAAATTAAACCCACGGTCCTCACTGTCCTGTTCCAGACTTTTCTCTATCAGTACTGTGACGGTCTCACAGTCTCGCTCCAGTATGTTCAATGTGTTCTGTACTGTCTGATTGATTGTACGCTCTACATCCTGACATACTCCCTCAATTTGGTTTACACACTGAGTTTGCTGCAACATATCACAGAATCTCCTTTATTAATATCAATATCAACCAAATAATTAAATATGAACAATAACAATGTCAGTCAAGCACAACTTTTGTTGTTCATCCCGTTGTGCATTTTACATGTGAAAAATAGCAGCCAGTCAAGCACAACTTGTGTCGTTTATTGAACTGTGCACTTTACACATGAAAAATAAGTCAGTCAGTCAAGCACAACTTGTATTGTTCATAACCCTGTGCAATTTATATGTGACCAGTAACAATGTCAATTGAGCTGACATTCTTATTGTTCACATATAAATCACACAGGGGGATAAACAACATGAAGATAAAATGAAACACATACTTAAAATTTAAAATCGAAACTTCCATTCACATATTGGAATTAAAATTTCAAATCAATGAAAGTGTACTTGCTTAATGGATATAGAGAGAAATTTTAAACATGTTAAGTGTGTCCTAAGATTCTAATTTCTACAGTGAATATACACACTGCAGATAATTCTTATATAGTATTCAAAATAGTAACCATAAACACAAACACAGATTCACCATGTGTTACAACTGAAACTAATGATGACAACCAATAATATCCAATTACTTTCTAAGAATTTCAGAAGAACTTGAGCAGTAATTTCTTGTTCTTCAGCTCTATGAACAGTGAGGAAAAAAACTTACAAATATATATGTAGTAGCTTCAAAAAATTCCTGGAATTCACTTGGATAATTAACAGGAATTCGCTGGTATAATCTACAGGAATTGCTACTGTGAATAAAGAAATATACATTGACATCCTTCATCACCTTATGAATGCGGTCAGAAGAAAACACCCCAAAAATGGAAAACCAACAGTTGGTGCTCCTTCACGACACTGTTCCAGCACACCGTTTGGTTTAGGTCAAGGATTTCTTAGCAAAGAACAATGTGACAACACTGCAGCATTCCCCTTATGCTCCTGACCTGGCTCCAGCTGATATTTACTTGTTTCCTTGGCTGAAATCAGCAATGAAGGGACAGTTCCTTTGTGATGCTACTGACATAATTTAGAACGTGATGTTAGAGCTGAAAAGGCTTTCACAAATGGCTTTCAGGAATGCTTCCAACAACTTTAGAGTCACCGGCAGACGAGTATAGTTGCAAATGGGGACAATTTTGAAGAAAATATAGCTTAAATGGTTGTACTGTTTTGCATTTCTCAGAAATAAAGTGATTCCTGGAACATTTGAATCTACCATGTACACACACACACACACACACACACAGAGCAAACCGCCACCATTTCCACAAGTTACATAATAGAACAAACCCCACAAAGAGTGCGACCACTATGTGCAAAGACACAACCTTATGGGAAAAATGGGGTTAGTGGAACCAAACGCATAAAATATAAAAATATGTAAACTGATTAATCAACATGAAAATATCTGTTGTAAAATGATTTTCTCCATGCATTCTGAATCAATACTTTCATTTCATGTACAAAGTACATGCACTTACAATATATATGTGACATTAGAGTCATTTCCATTCCAACATGCTTCAGAATGACAATGCCATCTTCAAGGAGAGCATGCCAAGTCCAAAACTAATCACAGCAAAATGAATCACACCCATGAAACTCACAACCCTCAAAGAAATCACAGCCAACACCAACCTCCATTGGAGAAAACATGCATATCTTCCACTATATTAGAGACATACATGTGTAAGTTACACAGATGTGATGCATTTTGCTGTAAATGGTGTTGAGCTTGGTATGTGCTCCCCGAAGAAGGCGCTGTCATGCTAAAACATGTCAGAGTGAAGTGACTATAATGTCATATAATTGTAAGTGTATTTAGTTGTTACACAGAACACAAACATGAAAATATTTTTGTTCATGTTTATTGCAGTTATGTTAGTGTTGCTACTGGCTAAAACTGTCAGATGATTGTAAAACATGCAGTGCATGGCAGAAGGAGAGACAGAAGACTTGAGAGCAAGATGAACATCACTTGCTCTGCCTTCTTCTGCATGTAATTATACACCTCCTTGTACGGTGTCATGACGGACTTCATACTGTGCTTAAATTTCAGGCATGTATCCATGAAAAGGTTGACCTCAAAGAAAGTATCAACTAAGTCATCCACCATCTGGAGGCCCTTCTTCAGAGTACATGCAGTCAGCTGAGGCCTCTCCACAACATAATCAGAATCTTCATCATCTTTGAGTTCACAGGGCACTTTCAGGTCATGAAATTCTTGGACATCAGCCTTCTCTACAGATGGGAATCCTTCCCAAGAACTTAAAATCGTGAAACAAGGAAGTTCCTATATTTTGTTCTACTTGTCAGAGAATCCCATACGTCATTAACTGCTTGAGGCCAGAGGTCCTTCCAGCAACTGTTCCGAGCCACAGACTTCAGATTATCCATGGAGTCCTTTATATTTACTATACAATCAGCTGTGCTGTATGATTTCAAGTATCCACTGACACTAATAATGGTCTCTTCCTCATTTATATCCAAGGTACTGTGGAAGGTGAGATGAGTGTAACAGCTCTTGAATGTTGTAAGAATTCCTTGGTTCAGTGGCTGAGCACCGAGATGGCAGTGTTGGGCAGACACTCAAATTACATATTTGGATAGGCAAGACCAACATCCTGTGAATTCCCTGGGGCATTTTGAAGGATGAGAAGGAGCTTGACTTCAGAAACAGTTCTCAGACCAACCTTTCATGGTATGGTCTTCTTCATCACCAGAACACTACAAACTGAAAACCCTTTCTGTAACACATCTTCTTGTCATTCACACAAGGTCCTCCATCCTTTCAAGGAAGGGGTCACAATAAATTACAAAAAAAATGTCGCACTCAATGGAGCACTGGCCATAAAGCTTCACTTTTTCTGCCAGAGACCTCACCTTTCTTACCTATTTAGACATTTTCACACAAGTTGCAAACATCCTATTACCGTCATCATGTCTGTCCATCCATCCACATGTATCAACTAAGCTCTCACTGGACAGATTTCTGTCAAATATGGTATTGGGGACTTAAAATATGTTGCAAAACTCTACATTTGGTTACACTGTGACAAAAATATCAGGCACTTTACATCAAGACAGTGGGTACCAATTCTTTCTCAGGGGACAAAGTAGCCAGATCGTGGGTGCAAATGGGTTGGGGCTACACATCTGCCACTCCTCTGTGCCCGCACAGGCATGTCAAGGGGAGACCTCCACCTTTATTTTACATGAAAACCTCAGTGCATTTTTTTGTTGCCAGTAACATAAAAGCACTCTCTTCAACTGCAATGGTATCAGGTGATATGCGTTTATCTTGATGACAAGATTAATCAGAAAGCATAGTTAGGTTTCCACAACAATGCCTTACATTGTTGACAGTGACATATGTTTTTCTGCAATACAAACACAATGTTGGGCTCACATGGCAACAACACTGAGTTCAACAACAATACTAGGAACTTACGTTGCCAGCACCATCATTTCGAAAGAAATGGTAGTAAGCCACTAGAAAAGCCATTCAGGTATAAACATAATGCAAATAAACACATTACATTTTACATACATTGCCAATATGTTATCCTTCAGCTCTTCATCACACATACATTACCCTTATCCAGACATAATTAAAGCTTGAAGGCTATAATTAGTTCTAGAAATTGTGAAACATACAAAGTATATTTCTTATCACATGATTTCTACATAGTTACTGAGTGCCAGCAGGCAGATGTGGCCTCTTGAGCATCACTCAGTGCCCTGAAGAAGGAGAAATGTGAATGAGCAAGGAACATACACCTCACTGCATGAATAAGGAGGATCTCTTATAGATATTTTGGGGCATTGCATGAATCAGTCTAAAAACCATTTTTCTGAATAAATAATAACTTCATACCTTATTCAGATCTGGAATGTAGATGGTTGGCATGTCAAAACCTGTTCGATTGAGCCCAGGTCTTTTGCAGAGCTCCTGTACTATTTGCATCATCACCCTATAAAACACAGATACAGATTTCACTTGGGTGAAGAATGTACCAAAGAGGTTACTGCAATTTAGATAATTCAGTAGCTCAAATGAGATTCATGAACGGTAGTTGGTGAGCCAGCATCTCTGTGCAGAAAGAGACAGATGTTGTAGACAAATGCTGTTAACTGGTACAAAGGCCTGCCATGCCTCACCCATGCATAAGTTCTCTTGTTCATGGAGAACCTTGCATTTAATTACTTTTCATTTAAATTTTAAAACCAAATACACAATTCAATTGATTTAAATAGGACAGATCATGTCACTAAACTGTTTCAAGTCATTCATAATACCAACAAAACTGAGATAAATTTTCAAGTGGTCTGGGATGTGAAACTGTCATCAGATCCCAAATGACTTGAATCTTCAGCAACACTGCTGTGAGCTCACATCTCACATGGCAAGTTAAATTTGCAAGCAAACTATGGGCTGTTTCATTTAATAACAGCTAGATAGCTGTTATTAAATGAATCTCTCTGGTAGCTGCAGTATATGGAGAATTCCTGTCATCTCAGTCATGACAAGCTTTTGAGTCTCACACTTGTAAGAATAGGAAATTATAGGAGAAGCAGACATAATCTATCAGTTTCTCTGGTCAGACTTTGACTTGTTCTGTTCAGCAAACAAGGTTGCTCTTGTAACTTTGGTAATGTCTTTTCTATCCATGTAAACAATGCATTTTATGAAGAAATTAATACTAATATTATACACAGTGAAAGGCATACAGCATGGAAGACACTGTGGGGTAATTGGCCATATGGCAGAGAAAAAACACAGCAATATATAAGCAATATTTTTTTACAGAATGATTTAAAGAAAGTGGTAACAAAATAAAAACCAGAATCCAAGTCTTCTGAGACATTTTCTTGCAGAGATTGGTAAACAGTTACCGATGTTCCAGAGTGGCCTCCCACCTCAGAGTACACAGACCCCCAAAGATAGAGAGAGCAAGCCCTCTCAAATGTCAGCAACTATTTACCTGCAGACATGGCATCACATCCCAGAAGATGTCAATCTCCATCAGCACTGCTGTGAGAATGTCAGACCTTGCATTATAACATTGGATTTTAGAAAGAAACCACTAATGCCTAAAAGCCACATCATGTACCTATTTTCACAGACCACAAAATATTCATTTAATTTGTTAAATTTTATTCAATTCTGTCAGAATTTTTGAGTGGACAGTTTTAAGGCAGTGGTTCCAAAAATTCTTTATATCCTGCATCCCTTTAAAATTGCTGATGGTCTTGGCACAGCATTTCGACATTATGCTTGTTAGTCAACAAATGTAAAGCTGTAATATAAATGCTGAAGTTCAGTAGCTAAAGTATTTTACAAAATTACATGGAATGCAACAAAATGCAATAAGAAAAACAAATTCTACAAAAACACAACTCATAATCAACATAAATGTTTTAATGCAACAGATAAGCCAATTGCATTGATCATCCAAATAAAGTTCCTGGACCAGACTTCGGCAACTCTAAACATGAATTTAAATTTAAATTTAATCTAGATTCTGATCAGAGAATTTCAAAATCCCATCAACTGAAATTTAATTTACATAGAACAGTAAAACAATTGAGAGTAATAAATAAAACATGCCCTGCTAGACTCATGATTATCTATTTAAAATTATGTTATAGGCCTATCAATGAAATCTACAAGTACAAACTTTCTGAAGCGTGAATTAAACTTTTCTCCTGCATTACCAACACACCATTTCATGGAACGGCATTTAGGCAAAATGGTAACAACCATCTGAGGTAAACGAAGGTGAGCTATCAGTCTCACAGTGCAGCCAGTAAGGGTGCGCACACACCAACAGAGTCGAGTCGGGTCGAGTCGAGTCCAACCCAGTCCAGTCGGACTCTAGAGTCACTGGGGGTGCACAACGACCGAGTCAAGTCCAATCCAGTCTGCGCGAGTTCCAGTGGGTTTTTAGTACTCTTTGAACAGTGAACATTTAAAGAATTCTAAAGTGATGGAAAAATTTTAACATGCTTGTTTTGCACATGATTATGTGGAGAAGGTGGTGGCATCCTAAGTGACAGAACATGTGGGTGCACCCGATAAATATAAAAGACCAGAATTTGGAATATTTAGCCACTTATACTGGGATCTGCTCGAGGATGAAGAGAAATTTCATGGCTTTTTTAGAATGAATATCGAGCAATTCTACCATCTGCCACAATTGGTGGCAGAAGAAATACGAAAACAAAACACCAACTATAGGAGGGCGATTACACCTGAAGGATGACACAATTTTTTTGAGGTATGCCCTATAAAAATCTGTAGGTGACAAGAAAGGGATTCTCAATATTATTGGAGCTACCCTATTTCTTAATTAGTGTCCTAGATAGTAACATTATTTACTTCTATTTACCTTTTATTTCTTCAAATATATATATACATGTGTGTGTGTGTGCGTATACATATATATATATATATATAGTAACCTAAGTCTTTTTTATTCAATTAGAATTGTAACAGATATTCGAACCCAGGATCTCCCCCATTCATTAACGATTTCTTTCAAGAGGTCCAAGAATTGTTTGCCTATATCAACAGCAGTTAATTTTTGTATTTTCCCTCCTCTTTTAATTCCTGCTGGATGCTCTTTTTGACTCGACCCTCCTTCCATTTTCTGGTCATGAATTATATTTTCTCCTCCCAGTTGTTCAGAATTGCAGATTTCAGTTTCATCTGAATCAGTGAATGAAACTTCAGTTGCATTTGCTCTCTCTGGAACATTTCCATAGTTCTACGCTGCAAGTAGTGCTCCAAAAAATTCATGACATCATAAAATGGCCATTTCCCTTTCACCATAGCCCCAATTCCTGATATTTTTGCTTTTGATTTTCTTCTTTCCCTCATATAATTACTTCTTAATTTGTGTCACTTGTCCTTACATTTCTGGGAGTCTGAGAAAGAAAGTCTGTTTCAGGTATCTTGCCAATGGTGAATTATTTGCGTCTTTGAGATTCTTTTTTTGAGTTGGAAAGAATACTGTACAGGGCATTGTACAAGTATGGAAAAGCCATTTGGAAGGTACTGCAACCAATATATATATAAAACAGTCCCTACTTCGGAAGAATGGCAGCGAATTTCAGATGAGTTCAACGAAATTTGTAAAATGCCTAATTGCATAGGAAGCACAGACGGGAAACACTGCCTCATCAAATGCCCACCAAACGCAGGATGTCTGTAC
>Ga0123352_10003508_pt1 | contig 22716 bp, 17 predicted proteins | sample TergutLab28metaG_FD_89700 | JGI IMG/M metagenome (GOLD analysis project Ga0123352, IMG submission 89700) | Labiotermes labralis P1 segment gut microbial communities from Petit-Saut dam, French Guiana - Lab288 P1 | ecosystem: Host-associated > Arthropoda: Insects > Digestive system > Gut ...
ACACACACTGCAGTGCATGTTACTGTGCTGTGTTAACACACACTGCAGTGCATGTTACTGTACTTTGTTAACACACACTGCAGTGCATGTTACTGTACTTTGTTAACACACACTGCAGTGCATGTTACTGTGCTGTGTTAACACACACTGCAGTGCATGTTACTGTGCTGTGTTAACACACACTGCAGTGCATGTTACTGTGCTGTGTTAACACACACCTATGTGGCTAACACCACTTGTTAAGTGAAATGTGTCCTATATATCATATGTACAATGCACACCGGCCTACAACAAGCACACTGCAACTTCTCTGATTCAGTATGTTTTTGGATCCACACACAATGTTGACAGAACGAAGTGAAACAGTTGAGAATAAAAGAAAGACAATAACACAATACCTTTACACAAATAGACGGTGAATTACAATTGCTAATAATCTACTACCAATAATTCTAACTTATTACACACAGTTGAACAAATTACTCTTATAACAGTCAGGCTAATTTTAACTGAACCATCCCTCATGTTTTTGACAGACAGACAGACAGACCATCCTGAAAATGCTGCCTACAAATTGTGTCTGCAACTTTACACTGCAGGTAATCATGAGTTCAAACGGCTGTATTCACCAAGTGGAACACACACTGTTCTGGGACGGACAACTACAAAGAGCTGCACTTCACACAATACAGATATCTCCCTGAGAAGCTGGGTGCACCTTAAGTCAAATCAATCTGCTTCGTATTTTCAGTTCATAACATGAACCACAGTAAAACCTCACAACAACAATAATAACAACAGAATAAAGACACAGCAACTTTACATCCCACAACAACAGGCAGTAATGACAAACAAAGATGAACTGTAACAGAGCTGATGAAGTTACAAGTCTTCTGGGATGTTACACTATGCTCGCGTTAAACTGAAGCTGATGTTCTGAAGGACTGCAGTGCCTTCAACTTCAACCACTCACCAGCTGCCATACAGTCACATACCAGAGTACTCAAACTCTCAACAGAACTGTTTATTTTTTGCTGTACACATGTATGTCCATGTGCACATGCATGCACACACCTACAAAATTATTACTCTGCATCCACTGAATATCAGAAGATGTAAATGCCAATTACATAGTTTGAATAGAAGCTGGGATGGCTCAGTCAGTATAGTGACTAGGCTATGGGCTGCACAATCCTGAGTAGCACTGGTGGAGACGACAAGCAACATCTCTTCTGTAAAGCATCAAGAACAAACCTGGGGTCCACCCAGCCTCCTACTCAATGCATTCTGGGGCCTTTCCCCGGGGGCAGGGTGGCTGTGGCACAAAGTTAATCATTTACCTCCACCTAATGCAGAGGTTAAGAACAAGTGGTGCTATATCTCTGCTCCCCCTACATGCATTCACAGTGTGCACAGGGACTAATTTACCTTTTCTTATGGTTTGGATAAAACCCAAGCTGGTTGAGAATGCAGAAAATTCAACTGATAGTCTGAATGTTGCTGGTTCAGATCCTGGCACAGTACAAGGTACTCTGAGGTTCTTCACAATTTCCTCCACCCCTCCCAGCAAATCCCAGCACAACCCCAAACAGACCGCAACAATTTCTCACTCCCTTAGCATTTCCATGTTTATATTTCAATTGATACTGTATGATCACTGCAGCTGAAATGGTGTTATTTCACACCAGCCCCTGAGCACTGCACATCCTGTAATTCCCTACAAGGTCAGCTGTGCACCATACTGCAACAGTACACTTGTGAGTACTGCAAGTTTAAAACAACTCCATTCTGGGAGGCAGGTACAATTAAAACCCCCCCGCATCACAATAGAGTCAAATAATCCAAAACCAAATACCTCTTAGACTAGTCAAAATACAAAAATGACACATACACCCACCTGCTTCTTGATTTCTTTAGCAGCTTGCACCTGCTGAATTGCAGACTGTGCTACAGCAGCTGCAGCATTCACACAGTCTGCTTGTGACTGTGAAGGCAGGGTGATGGCACTGCCCTGTAAACAGTGAGAGCCTATAATCATTCATTTTTCAACTGAAATGGTGCTGCTGGACCTGGGAAAGACTGGATATGGGAGTTGGTACAGTCACTTGTATTTGTGAAAATATACAGTCTTTCTCCACTTTCCTGTCTGCCTAAGCAGAGTGGCTTTGTTGCACATAGAGCCTGCAACCAGTGGGACAGATTGTTATAGCTTGGGTGTTCAGGGACGTGACAAAAGACACTCTAATATCCATAATTATGGTCACCCTGATTTGCATAAACAACAGGTTCATGGAATTCATCTTGGTAAATCTTTCAGACTTCCTTCCTTCCTTCCACTCAAGTCGAGAGGGTTACAAAGTACAGAAATTTAACCTGTGACAAAGCAATAACCAGGCAACTAAGACAAATGAAAACTAGCAACTGGTGGACCACTGGAAAACTGACAGATAGATAGATCACATTATATTTGGGCCAATATGTGTAGCAGGATACTGGAGGAGCAGAACAAATGAAGAAGTGAGGCAATTATATGGAGAATTGGACATAGTAAGAGAAATAAAAAAAGGAAGATTGAAATGGTTGGGACGTGTGGAGAGGATGAGTGAGGAAAGGGTGGTAAAGAGGTTATATCAGAACACTCCGGAAGGAAACAGGAGTGTAGGAAGACCAAGGTTAAGGTGGATGGACAACATGAGGGAGGACTTGAGGAGGATGGGTGTCACAAACTGGAGGATACGTGCACACAGAAGAGACGACTGGAAGATGGTCATGAAGGAGGCCAAGGTCCTACAAGGACTGTAGAGCCATGGAGTAGCAGTAGTAGTAGTAGTAGTAGTAGTAGTAGTAGTAATAGTAGTAGTAGATACATCACATTATACGGAACTATTAACTTTTGTCTTCCCAGTCATTAGCAGTTTCCTGCAGTGTAACACCTCAAATATGATGTTTAATAACCAGAAATTAGTGACAAGTTGCATGACGTACATATCTCAGGGTCAATGGACACTACAAAGTACACCACAAAATGAAATACACTAACATATCTGATAAGAGCCATCATAATTAGACTGGTGCACCTGGTGGCAGATGTGTATATGATCACCCAACAGCAATCAAAACAGTATGGATGCCATCATCACTTTCAAAGGACTGTGCTGATGATGCAGAATGTCCAGCCACAGTTTCTGACTATTACACACATACCACACAGCATATCTAATCTACCCAACGTTTTCAACCTTTAAGGTACTGAAGCTGATAACATACATAACTTTTACTTTGAATATTTTACAGGCAATGGCATCCTTTATGCTGGATGCTTTGGACTTGGGGTTCTGTATATGATGTTTATTCTGTAACTTGGGGCACATTTAAACATTACAAAAAAACATAAATAGACAAATAAATAAATAACCGTTCTGCCTTCAAAACGAAGGAATGTTGGTTTACGTAACACAATTACAAGACATCAAATGTGGCGCTTTAATCCAGATGGCCAGCCCTGAAATTACATGGCCTAATTTTAAATGTATTTGTTCTGACACACAGCTGGTTTATGGAGCGTTCTGAATGCCAGACACTGCATAAACAATCCCACAAATGTAATAATTTTAACATCAGTGGAATCTTCTGTTTTAATGCTGATACTGCCAAATGCTGCTCCTGAATGTGACCGTATGTGGGTACAACAAGCAGTCATGCCTACACACACACACACACACACCACACCAAACGTTCTGGACCAAACAAAGTTAATTCTGTGTTGTGATGGGGTTAATAAATTTGAGAAGTTAATTTTCATGTAATACTTGCCTGTGATATCTGAGTTCGGTAGTACTGCTGATAATACTGCTGATAAGCTGCATACTCAGCAGGAGATGTTGCATACAGAGAAGCACTGTAATCAGCCAAGCGAGGGATGTCCTCCAGTGTGTACTGTGTCAAGTTCCCACTTGCAGAACGCTGGCCTATTGAATCTCCATCCAGTCTTCCAGATGTGGCTGTATTACCTGGCAGATTCTGCAGTGCCTTTCGGTACGAGACAAGAACTGGAAAAGGGTGCTTGTATTGGTCCATAATGTAGCACAATTTTACAATGTCATACATTTTGCAGGACTAAGCAGTAATAATTTTTTGATATATGAGCCAGTGTGTGTAGTCTGTATGGCGGATATACTGCAGATTGGACAACCAAGAATGGTGGCCCAAATCCCAATGGAGATTGGTCTCTTCTCCAAAGTGTCCAGAACAGCTGTGGGGCCCGACCTGTGCAATGTGTACTGGTATCAACGAACAATGACTGCTCAATGTACGTTCACTGTGTGCACGAGGACAACTTTATGTTTACTTTTATTCTTCTTAATGCAAAACAGGTATGTTTGTGTCAACACATGGCAGGCCGGCCTACAACAAACCACCTGTCACACACTTACACGCACGGAAATACAATTCTTTAGAATGATTCTGGCTAAGTTTTGTTTGTGAAGTCACACACTTTCAGGGAGATGTAGAGAGATTAAGAAAACTTAAATCAGAATCATGTAAATACAATATTTATGTAACAATGTAATTTGTAAAATTTTTACTACATTGCACCAGTTTATTTTCATTGTAAGAAATAAATCATTGATATCTGCAGGATTTTGATGTAATAACACTTCATCACACAAGGAACGGGGGGATATTAAAACCATAAAATATCAACCACAAGGAAAATAAGAGTTTACACAGATCTGTAAAATGATGGCAGTATTGTTTTGCAGTACCCACAACAGGTCTCACTGGACTTGGTAGCAGACAGGGTGACACACACTTCAGCATCCATCAACAACACAGTGAAAACCCAAGATCACATGGAGATGATGCAATATCACCCTCGTCACCAAATCAATCTAAGTAATAGACCTAGCATAAAATCCCAACTTTTTTAATGAAGCTTTCGACATGTAGCAACTAAGAATATGCTCACAGTTCACCATAAATCTCACAGATGGGTGGCACAATGTACTGATAGTTGAACAGACAGCTGGAAGACATCTGTTTAGAAATGAAACACACAGCAGTAACATTGTAAATACAAGGGTATACAGTTGTGCCAACTGGACACATGTTTGTGGGCATCTACTCACACACTGTCATATCTCACCCAAACCACATGATGACAGAACTAGAGCAAGATATCCGACTTGAAACAATGAAGAGGGTCCAATAGTTTACTGTCATCTCTAAGCCAATACTGGAATATACCTGTATAATGACCAACGCACACTAGAAGCACACTGTCCTGCATTTTTCAGATAAAAAAAAATGTAAATTTTTGGCAAATATACTGCATGAACGCACGTTCCAGTACAAGCTAAACAGCAACACAGTAACAACACAAATGTTATAAAACTGTTCTGTAATGCTGACAGACCGCCACATGCAAACCATTACAAAGCTACTAAATGTGTTTCAGCCCTTTTAACTGCACAGCAGAGTGACTTTTAACACAAACACACATCAAATGACTCTTTCAAGCCACAGTGAAACTGCCACAACAAGCCAACTGGAGAGTGAACTCAAATATAGCAAGTGGCAATGAACAGTTATCTCTCACATACAAGATGGCATATAACATTTTGCACCATGTATTGACACAAAGAATGAAATGCATAGCTATGGACCAAAGTGAACTGGAATGGCTCACAGCAACTGGCAATATCAAGCACCTGATTAATTCCTGACTGCACAGATACCCAGAAAATCCTACGTCTTCCCAACTACTAAGTGCAGACATGAATTGCAAACCACCAACATCTATATATAAGCACTGCAATTAAGGTTTCTAGGCTTTCATAGTGGCTAATGACCAGAACAGCAATTTTATGTGAAGGTTTGTAAGCTGAAGGAATGTTCTGCATCCATGCTCAGAGTGGTGGAATGACATCCAGGCAGATGCCAAAGTGAAAACTGGTATATTATGCAGATGCGTTTTGAGGTGCATGGCTAATCACAAGTGCAGACAGGGCATACCGGGATGTTCAAGAGTCCTTTTAGGGGACAAAACGGTGAGAAATGTGAATGAGAAGTCCAAACAGAGGTAAAGGTAGTATCATTTCAGCAGAACTAGACTGCAACACTTGTGTAAGAACAGGTTCCTTGCTCTGTTGTGTGTCATTTAACAGTGCTGTCAACTGCTAGGATTACTGGAAAGACAGCTGACTGACAAACACAGGGAGACACTCAAGGAAGAACATGTTCCAGTGCCTCTCTCTTCACTACAAGCTTCAAGTGGACTGCCACACAATTGAACCCAGCACTCCCACTGTCAGATGCTGGTGTCTAAGTACCTAAGTCATGCCACAGCCTTCCACTATGTTAAGGACGTCTCGTCCCAAGCGTAACGCATAACTCATTATGTTCACTGTATCTATTACTGTGAACTGAGGCAATTAGTACCATCAACATTCTGCATGCAGGTACAAGATCTTACCTTTCTTTCCATCCACAATTGGAGAATTTGCCACTAATGCATTATGCATATAAACGGCATCCATCACATGATTCATCTCCAGATAGCAGACACCTCGTGAAGTGTTTGTGAGAGGATCTTGACCAATACGAATACTTCGTATTGGAAGAGAAGAAATTGATTTAATTGCCTGCAATACTGAATCTTCAGTGGACAGGACATCCAGCCCCCTCAACAGAACAGCTGGAACGGATCGTAAGGTACATTAGTGTGGCGCGGTAGGAAACAGATTTAAATGCTAATTGTACCACAAGATGGCCTCAGTTTTTCTGGCTTAGCACAGACCACATAATCACAGAGACCAGCATATGGCATGCTGGGATATACACCAGTACATTTTAGAGACCGGCATATGATCTCTTAGGACAATAAACCTTAACATACAGACTACAAGGCAGTCACATAAATACTGCTCAATCAGACACAAGCACTTATATGGGTGCTTACACATGACATCCACAGCTTGTCAGACAAAGTACAAAGGAGACCAGAACACACTGAGTAAGGTGACTGGATTCCTCTTGTATATTAGAGTGCTGCCATTTGGTATTATGTTGCATTACATGCCCAATGCTCAAGTGTTTTGGTCTATCAATGCTGTTATACCTTCAGTACAACTTGTAACCGACAGAGAACACAGCAACACCAGTGACCATAGCAAGTACAACTAAGGGCTTGTTCATGTCAAAACTGTTTGGGGACTGTGACTGCTCTCAACAAAGTAGGGCCTGTTAATGACATTCCCCATGGGTAGTGAGATGGGCATCCCACCAACACGTGGATCCCCTTTACTAACAGCACAATGGGTAGCTATGGGAATAACTGCACCAATATGACCTTCAGGTCTACAGCCCTTCAGCACTTTCTTTAGGGGGCTGAACAAATGGAGGTCATACGGTGATGGGCTAGAACTTGCAGTGCACGTAGCTTTGTGACATAGACAGTGCAGCGACATGACGTCAGTGTCATGAAACTAAATGATAACCGTCATCACCAGCCTGGTGATGTTTTGTACAGGTGCAGCATGGTAGTAGACAGTGGTGATGTGAGCTGATGGCGATGGAAAGAGTCTTTCAATGTCTTCAGTAACCGTGCAGTCAGCATAACCTTTCTTGCAGATTATTGGGATTCCTCCTCAACAGCATATCCAGCTTGTTAACAACATAATTTCTGCCAGGTGAGGGTGTTTGTATATGTCAGCAAACTGAAAGTGTTGCTAGCAGCAGCCGCGCAGCTGGTAGGGCTGATGTCAGACAGGCCTCGAGCGAGTTGCCACAAAGGTCTTAAGTTCTACATATGTTCTTTGCATTATGTTATAAAGATAATACAGTGGGCATATATGGACTGACAATGAGCACAAGGTCAGCAGCTGTTATTTTCCTCTGGATCAAGACCAAACAGCAGCAAGGTGCCACTGATGTTACAAGTTCACTCACTTGGCGTGGGCTGCATACTGACTTCGGCACTCCCTTCTCCACCTTCTGATTCCTGCCGCGAGGAGTGGCACTTGAAGCACACATCCCTTCGCTTGAAATTATGTGCAGCACACTAAAAAACAGAGTAATCATGAACACAAACAGTCTGCAGTGTAATCAAACACTTTATTTCTGATGTATAACCGTGACAGACTTAAATCCAACCACAACACTGGCATGAAACATTTAAAGTCTTGAAGTGGAGGAAGACTTTATTCAGAAATATCAGCAATGTGAAAATTGGGGCCAACAGTAAAATAAGGGAAAGCTTAGAACAAATGCATGCTTTAGAGCAGCTCTAGAGCATTCTGTTACAGTCCGGTGATGTGGCAGCACACAGCGTGTTGCAGTACACAGTGTGTTGCAGTACACAGCGTGTTGCAGTACACAGCGTGTTGCAGTACACAGCGTGTTGCAGTACACAGCCTGTTGCAGTACCACAACTCTTACAAAAATACTTTGTACCCTTATTTGTCATTTCTTGTGCCACAGACTTCAGAACTGCTATCACAGATAACGCACAACGTTCTTGCTCCTCTGATGCTCCTTGCCCACTTGATACAACATGTCTTCACTCTAATACCAATGCCCATCTGAGTCAAATCTATCACTCACAAATGTCCACCTGAACGTCTCCCACTGTTGGTCCTGCAAACAGCTGTTATAGGAACTCTCAATTCCCACTGACCTTATCTAGGAAGTGTGTCATCCCCGTTGTGTGTGTGAAACCAGGAGAAGGTATGTAGTCAAACACAACTTAATCACTGAGGTGTATTTAATGACTACAGTCATTAAATACACGTCAGTGACACAGTTGTGTTTCACTACATACCTTCTCCTAGTCCCACTGACTTTGTACAAGCCACACCACTTCTTTGCCTTCCAATACACTTCCTTCTTCCCAACTGCTTCTGCATCCACCTGAGCCAGACAGTCACCCTCAAAAAGAAGGCAGCATGTTCGTCCAATATGCCATAATAAACCATCCCCCAGTAATTTAAACCCCAAAAAGACCACCATCTTCCTTAATTTTGATTCAAATTAGCATTCAAATTTGTATATATAATGTGAAATGAAACTTTTCAACTCTTTTTTCACAGTAAAAAATAAATAATTTCAAGGAAGTGCAGATGGATTAGTTTGGGAAAGAGCAACAAACAACTAAATACGTAAATAAATAAATAATAACAAGTAAGTGCCTGTAGCAGAGTTGCCTTTTGGATGCCAAAAGGTCCTCAGCTAGTCAAGAAATTCCCTGCACTCTACGGAACTCAAGCTTGTAACAGCCCACCACTTGTCCCTATCCCTTGCAATACAAGGCAAGTCCACACCTTTCCATCCACTCTCCTTAAGTTCCTTTAAGTATTATCCTCCCATCAATGCCTATGTCTTCCAAGGAGTCTCTTTCCTTCAGGTGTTCCCACCAAACCCTGTATGCATCTCTATTCTCTCCCACACATACCGCATTCTCTGGCCCATCTCAATCGCCTTCATTTGGGCCACCAAACAAATACTTTGCAACTCCCTAAATTTACATACCTTAATACAAATCCAATCCTGACTGGACTTCAAAGCATTTCTTTCAATCTGAGTTTCCTTCGGGATACTGAAGTGCATGATAGCTCGATATTGATCTTGCAGCATCAATATTCCCTGAAATCAAACCAATGAGGACTGATCATAATCTAACAGTAATGGAACAACCTGCCCGACCACGCTTGCAGCCCCCCTCTCGAGAGAGAGGCCAAGCGTCACTAGGAGCCATACCTTTGTCTCCTCCCTTTCCATCGCTGTTTGGTAGCAGAGAATTCAATTGACTTTAAATTCTAATAAAATGTTCCACAGGTCCAAAAATCTCCAATCTGGGTTACTGTGTAACATAGCAGGAAACTAGAACCTATGCAGCCAAGATGTGTCCTACGGGTCTCCCGCCTTATTTGTAACTTTCATATGATATCCAACCACAGGGAAAGCAGTTTAAGAGTAGACAGGTCTCTTGAAGGTAAAATGATAGCAAGACAAACCCATGCTGCCTAGTCATTACCTCCCGTGGCCCTGCTGTCTGACGTGTCACATTACACGAATGTTGCAGTGGCACAGTACACTACCATGCTCACATCCCCAGCTACTGATACCTACACTGCCTCACATCTCCTGCACAGGCTGTTCTTCTTGGACTGTTAGCACTTCAAGATCCTTCAAAATATCAGACCCACTCACTCAAAAACACAGCATCACTACCAAGAAAACTTCAACCCAAAAAAAAATTGTATTTACAACACTTTTCCAGAACATCTGATCATGGAGGAAATTATTTAAACATGTCACTTCCGTTTAAGGGAAACCCTTATGATACGGTTCATGTCAACACTCTCCAGTCTTGGCTGGAAAGAAAAGTCTGGCTAAAAATGCCATCCCACAAAAACAAATTCACTGTATATACAGAAGTATTCCTCCAAGCCAGGCCTGCAGAGAAGCAGAAGGTTGGCAGCTGCTGGTCTGCCATTAACTAAGATGTGCTACAATCACAAGGACAACCAGCTGTGCAACATCAGCACTATCTGTGCTGCTGTGGAAGCCTGACATAACACTGTATGGAAACCAGTCTACTCTTAAATATGATACCCTGTGTATAGTGCACCTGTATGTCCAAAATTCAAATAATTGGTGCCAGAGTGCTGTAAATATAAATTACCACAAAACCACCTGAGAAATTTCAAGCTGTTCAAATCCCGAATATGGACAAGGCATGCTTCAATGTTGTGTCAACAGAACTCAATTACCCACAACAAAATCTACAATTACTATCAAACAAAACTTCATTATTCTGAGCTCGGTCTTTAGAAAAATTTCAAGGCTATAGATTTTCCTACAAATATAAGACAAATGAAAATGAGAATTTTAATGTCAACAGTGCAATAATGACATGGGACACTGAAGTGCAAACATCCCCTTTAGCAACAAATTACATGAGCAAAAAGAAAGTAAAGGAAACAGTTCAGTGTTGTACCCAGACTTAAATATGTTTCCTTATTCTGAAATCCTGTGTTATAAGACTTTAACAAACAGAATCACCACAGTGACTGGCCAGTCACACATATTACTGTACACCAAATAATCCCACCAAATTAAAGCTACTAGGACAATACTCAGTTTAAAAGCAGGCAATGCTCTGAAGCAAGCCATCAGGTGGCGCTCTCTGTCTTCACATGAGTCAACCTGCAGAGCGCAGCAGAACACAATAACTCTCTGGCCCCAAGTGACAGACCAGATACCACAGTGTGGATTACTACGATACATGTTTTAGGGCAAACAGGGTTGGCAACATGGACGAGATCGCGCAATTGGGAGAGCAACCGAGCGAGCCTGCAGGATACCTGTTTCATTTCCATCCACTGAGAGGCTTCCTGGAGCGTGTTAAACTCGACGAAAGCAAAGCCTCGTGATGCACCTACACAGATGGATCAACACAATGTAGTGTTAAAACCAGATATCACACACAATTCCTGTTCTCCCTGCTCACTGGCTGTATTATTATTACTCTTGAAGAGAAAAACAGGAATTAACATGAAATTACTACACAAACATTCAATACAAAAGAGTAAAAACAACAGCGCACGAGTCATTCACGTAACCTATTATTCAATTCTCCTGCTGGCGTACACCAGTCTTCATTTCGGCAGGCAACAGATGTAAAGTAACAACATGCCTGGTCATCCAAGAATGTCCGCCAGCACTCTGTTTCAATGGTCCGCCAGCACTTATCCATGTCGATGCTGTTGAATGACATCACAGTTCATTACCACATTATGCTAAATCTGTTCCTTATTATATGATAGTCCCACCTGATGTCAATCGGAAAAAATTTTCGACATTCGTGTTCACTCCTTGACCTTGAAGCATCTCACCAATGTTAAGGTATTGAATCTCCGTGTTTGTTCCTCGTACACCTCCACTGCAATATTTACATCATGTGCACGTACAATCCACATGTTCACAAGCAGCACCACTTAACACAAACATTCCTCCTTTACCTATCAGCAACTCCTGTCTAAAAACTACAGCAGTCATCTCATCCCCCAGTTCCATCACCACAAAGAAGATTGTTGACTGGCAAACCTGATACACAGACTGTGTTACCAGTATATTAGCTTCGAAAAATGTGTTTGTGAAAAATACCTTCCTGATAATTGTAAGGGAATGACGTACGTATGAGCTGAGGATTCAAGTCTTCTGGGATGTGACACATTGCCACAGAGTGAATGACACATCATGTTTTGAGGTTTGTAGTGCCTTCACCTTCAGGGTCTAGAAATCTTCTGCGAATGTTCCACCACCGATGAAAAAATCACTACGATCCTACAAAATGTTGGGAACTACTTGTGCAGCACAGCATCATGTCCCAGAAGACTTGAAGCTGCAGCAACACTGCTGTGTAAAACACAAATCTTGTGACCATACCAGTCACTGCATTAACAAATATTTCGCATTTCAATATCTGCTTCCTTCTGAGTAAGTGCAAAACCAGTGGCACATTAATTTCTCTCTCTCTCTCATACACACATGCAGTACTAACTCTGAATCCCAGTCTGTTTGCATGCCAAAAGGATTTCACAGTTTAAGTTTACATGTCATGTTCTGTTCAAATCCCATTATAACATGCTTTCTTGAATTCAAGGTCAAGCACAGAAGAGGAACTTAAATGGGACACTTATTTTATTTCAAATAGTGGTTAAACTGTAGGGGAAAAAACAGAGAGAAGCAAGTATAGCAAAAGACGAATAAATATAGCACACCTATGAACACTGCACTTGACAAACATAATTTATGTCAATCATTTAAATGTTTGTGCATTTTTGAAACACAGAAATTACATGAAAAGCCCTAACTTGTCCCTTGGATATAACCATCTTTAAAACATGTCCATCCAAATCTACACAGCTCATGTACATCTGCATTATCTATGGTGAATGGCCAACACTAGTCTCATTTATGCAGTATGGTAACAAAACTAGTCTACAGTTTGGACAGTGCAGCATTCCATTACCAGCAGAGACAAGAAATTATTCTCTTCTTGATATTAATTGTTGTGTATAGACAGTATTTTGCAATAAAATTTACTCTTCTTGAAAAGTTCAGACCAGCTCTGGGGCCCACTTGGTCTCCAATTCAATGGGTACCAGGGGCCATTTTGCCAGGGCCAAAGCATCCAGGCCATAAATATGACCATTCATTTCCATCCAGTGCCAAGGTTAAGAATGAGTGGAGCTTTACAACCACTCCTCCATGCTTTCATAATATGCCGATGGACAACTTGCTTTTAATCCTTTATGTATTCTGACCATTCGCAGGTGGACTGCACATTTCCTACCAAACATTTTTGGGAAAGTCAATGTGCAAAAAATACATAAAACACACTTTCAAGGTACAATCTTACATGTCAGATGGAGGTTAGGAAAATAACAAGATTTGAATACACCCATTTCTGAAACAGGTTTTGTTTTTAAGCATGTTACTTAAGAACACCGTCAGCAGCTAAGATTATACAGTTCACTGACAGATGAATGAGTATGGAACGTTGGTGAAATTATTCAGGGGAAAACTGAATTACTCAGAGATACACCTGCCCCAGTGCCACTCTGTCCATCACAAATGGAAGTTTGGCTTCCATGGTGACAGGCCCTCAACTAACCACATGAACCACAGCACAGTCTTGTAAGGAAGTCTGAATTAGTTAAGGCATGATGGAAGGCACAGGCCAATGTTTCTTGTCTATGCAAAATGCTGCTCCATAATATAATAAAATGGGTGGCCAGACAGTCCACTGACAGTGTTATCAACTGAAACTGAGCAGCACACACCACATATGATGTCATTTAATGCTGTATTACAAAAACCAAGTGCCAATGTACATTGCAGCTGTGTGGGTGGTCCTAGCTACCAAGCTCCCCAGACTGACTGACAGGCTACTGACCCACCTACACACCACCCACACCCAACCCCCACCTCCCCCCCCTTATCATCCTTTTTCTTTAACATTAACACTACCTTCCCACCTACACCCAGGTCTTCGAAGCAGTCCCTTTCTTTCATGTTCCTCCCCACCAAAACCATATATGCAATCTAGTTCTCTGCCACATGCCACACCCAATGCCAATCTCAACTTCACTGGTTTGATTTCTCCCTTTCTCTCTCTCTCTCTCTCTTTCTCATGCGCGCACACGCATGCACGCACACACACACAGTCTCACCACAACCACACCCCCCCCTTCCCACAAAAAACAAATAATTAAGCCATCAAGAACGATATGACATGAAAATCTTCAATCGGGTCATGGAGGTTTCATTTTTCATCTTTTTTTAGCTTTTCTGTAACTCTGTACAAATGGCAAAAAATGTAGCAGAGAGCTTCTCAGTGGCTGTTTTTAGGAAGTGGCGTTAGGTGAATGGATACAGACGGCCACATCCTGTCTGTATTCTGTAACTGGTTATGTGTACGTGCACAAAGATGTAAGATATCTCAGACCTGCATTATTGAGAGCTACAAGCTATGCAAAGACTGAGACAAGCAAGAGGCCTAGCCATAAGTGTGTACATCCTGCAGAACAAGTATGAACACCTGACCAACCTTCTGGAAATTTTAAAGGTAATTCAAGTGTTGTACTACGGACCTCTGTGACCATGGTCTGAGGCTTAGTAAAATATTATACCTCAAGTTTCACTGTTTGATTGTGAGTCACAACAAACAGAAATTTCAGGGTCATTAAAAACTCTCTTCATGTAAGCTTTGAAATTTTTCTGAAAATTCTTAAATCTTCACAGAGGTAGCACTGTGTTCCTGTCATTTTGAAGGGCCATAGTGCCTTCATTTTTAGGAAAAAGTAATCCAAAGAGAATGGAATGCTTGACCCTGAAGACTGAGACACTACACTCTCTGCAATCTCAGTTACTCTTTACCAGTTGACATACAATCAAATGGCAGAAGACTTGACAATCACAAACACTGCTGTACAACCTCACACCTTACAAACACTCACTGCCACTATCATTTAAAACTCATCTCCACAATAGTAACAAACCCTCTACTGTCACATGTACAGAACCCAGAAACGGAATCCATGTATCAGTTTCAGCACTGGCCATTATGCAGGACAGCAGCACTCTCTGCTGTACATGCCATGAAGGGATGAACGTCAGTAAAGGTATAGCTCCACTTGTTCTTAACTTCACATTACATGGATGTTAATGATGAGTTCCACGCACCAGCCAGGAGGCTGTGTGGTGTCCACAGGTCATCTGGACAATAGGGCTACAATGTAGGCTTCATTTTGCATCAGACAGTATTTTGTGGCATGCACTGTATGGCCAGCTAAAGTGCTGAGTATGTTGATATAAGCTGACAGGGTTCATAAATGTAAATTCTGGCAACAGACGAAAGCATTATTCAATGTGACATGCATTCCATTTCCAAGAGAGGGTCCTACTGATGATATATAAACAGCAGGTTTGTTGCGAGATTTAACGCTTCGGCTGTGAAGTGCTATTCTGGGTGATTATGCAGAACAGCGCAGCTCTCAGCAGGTTTGCTGTGCAGTACAACGATATGATATACAGAAGAGCCAAAATCCGCTTTTCACCTATACTGTATTTGTGAGAAACACCCCCCAGCCTGTCACATGTCTTTGCAAACAAGATCAGGCAAGTAGATGCTATTTTTAACACATGCTGTAAAAAGCAAGAAAGAGTAATGCATTTTATTATAAACTCTCCAAATATGCTCACAATGTACGGTAGGTTCACAGCGACTTTTGGCTTGCTCAGTAAAAGTGGTGTGGGAAGCTGATGAAGAAATTCATTGCACAAAGGCCTGCAGTGTTCAGACTAACTACGCACAGCCCAGTACTACACAGTCGATACAAAGGCTTGCAGTGTTCAGACTAACTAACTACGCACAGTCCAACATGACAAACAGTCACTGTTTACATTTCTGTAAATTGCACTGATTCACATCTCTCTCTGCACTCACAAATGCATAATGCAGTTGCAACGAACCCAACACTGATTTTCTTTACACTGATAAAAACATCAAGAAAATCCATGTACACTACTTTTAAATGTTATGTGTGTTAATTTATCAATCATAAACACATCTGTCAATTATTTCTTAACTGTGAGAAGTTCTGTGTGTTTCCTGACCCCTCCTTTACATTCGCTAACAGGACAGTAAGCAGAGTGGGCTGACATCTTACATTACGTTCTTGTTCCTTACTGAGAAGCAAACATGTGTAAGCTGGACAAAGATAGACAGCAAAAACAGCGTGAATGGCATAGTCTGCAATGACTTAGGATATTCAACATAAGAATAAGGAATCCCCGAACAGAAATTCTGAACCAACCACAAGACAAACTCCAACAGGCAAGAAAAATAAACTCCATTATGTATATTTAGGCAATAAGGATACTTGCTCACATTCTCAAATGCTCTGCAAAATGTCTTCTTTTCATATCCTACATAAAGGAGGAGTAATTCCATCATTTTAACTCTTCTGGTTTAAATAATATTCAAGTTTTTGTAACTCATGCACAAAAATTTCAAACACAGACTCAGTGACAGTCGTCGCACAGAACTGACTTGTTCCATTTAAAGGGTGTATTTTCAAGGTTAAGAAAAAATTTACAGTATTATTCCTTGTGTCTATGGAAAGAAATATTCATTGGTAATAAACAGCACTTTTACAAATTAAAAAAAAAATATTCTGTACTGTGCTTGCCAGCTGCTCAGTAACAGTCACACCCCAAACTATACTTGCTCATTAAAAAATAAATAGTGAAGAAAACAGGAACTGTAAACACATGCTTTACTGTCATGTTATCAAAACACTGTGATGAATGCTCTGGTGTGTTCAGTCAGTATGTAGCATGTGCTTGAAAATGAACACCCTAAGGGAATGACTGCAGTATGTATTAGGTATGGGGAACAAACCTGACTGATCGGTTACAAGTGCCTACATTGCTGCATTCCACACTAACTCTGTGGAGCACAGTCCTTCTTGAGAAGCTAACATTCCCTCAGAAAGTCACAGAATTTGCCACATTTTATGATACCTAAGTGTTCATCACCATGTTCACAACAGCCTGCAAACTTTCCCTATCCTATTCCATAGCACACATTGTAAATGATGCAGATCACACAGTTTAACGTAAAAGATGTGTTCTGTAGAAAACGCTCAAGATTGGGAGGGGGTGACGGTGATGATGGTACATAAATATCGGCCATTTCCAACCATCTATTACTCCAATTCCAGCACGCCTTAGCCTAGCAAAGAAAGTAATTACATCTGATAACACATTCAAGAGACATCAAATAATATTAATGGCAATGACAAAAAAATCACATGACCCAATTTATCTATATTACAAATGGTAATTAAGTCCAATGAACTCTGTTGGTAATCACAAGTGAACAGACGTTTGCTGCAGCTGATGTCATTTCATTAACACAGGTCTCGTCACAATACAAGGTTATATGCAAAATATGTAATTTCTTTTCACCCCTGACAGCCATAAATGAAACATTTAAAAAATTTTGCATTCATACACAATTATAAATCAGGGCTAACTGTTACCACATATATCACAACAAAGACAAGCAGTTTCTTCACACCACTCGCCAAGATACCAAGACAATGCCAACTCAGCTTCATATAGGAAGAGCTGGGACTTACCTACTTCCCCATTAACTACAAACAATCAGCCAGTGAGCAAGTTATACCAGACAAACAACATCAATCCTGTATGAACCAACCGCTCAATTACCTGTATCTTTCTTCCTTATAAGTCGGATGTCTTTGGGCATCAGTTCGCAACTCAAGATATCTTGCCGAATCTAAAAAATAAAGAATGAAAAAAATATTTACAGCAGCAACATGGGCTGTATCACTGTCTTAACCTTCTAGCATTATGCAGTCAGTATGGGTGAAAGACACACAGGAGTTGTATTACTGCACGAACCTTATAGCATTATGCAGTCAGTATGGGTGAAAGACACACAGGAGTTGTATCACTGCATGAACCTTATAGCATTATGCAGCCAGTAAAGGTAAAAGACATTAAGAACCATTAAACTTCCTCAGCCTTTAATTTCAACACATTCTGCCACACATCAATCAGATTCTAGTGGCAACAACAAACACTTAAACCCTTCTCCTTTATTACAGCATGTCAGTACAATATCCAACAAGCTGGGTACAAAAACTAGGCCACAATGAAACATCTTACTGAACATTTCACATAAACTTGCCCTTCAGTGACAATGGGGTTTAGCCTCACAATGCAGGAGCAGTAAATTTAAACTGTCCTGCAGTGCATTCATAAAGTGCAGTGTATAAAGGATGGCAAATTATGAGACTGTGAAGAAAGTACGAGGCACACAGGCCAGCACTGAAGGTTTAAAAATGTACCAGTGGCATATTACAATAAGAAGACACAAATTAAATAATCAGTTACGTGTTGCCTTTTGACTACTGCAAAACTTACACTGGCACCAGCATGTAACGGTTTATTAGAGTGAACTGCCGTTGGAAGTATGCTAAGCATCCAATGTGCATACAGGACTGGCAGAACAGTGACTGTATGGTGCTTGTCATTAATTATTTAATCACTCTTAATGGTAAAGAAATGCTCTGCTCTATGCCGTTTCACCCCATGCAGCCGACTAAAAAAGCACAACCCCAAAATTACACAATGATGACTTCCTGTTATAAACTTACATCATTTTCAGTAATGTGCTGTGCCAAGCCCCTAATCATGATGGTATTGTTCGGTACCTCATATTTATAATTGTCACTGTCCGCATCTCCAGGGGCACTCCGACTTATCCTGGACATGTCACTGCAAAAAGCAACAACACAATCCGTATCTGAACATCCTGTTGTGGATTAGGGTGGATCAAAATCCTACAGTAGTGTGCAAGGAACCAATTTCAGTTGCTCTACTTTGACCAGTCCAGGGGCGGTACTAAAAGGGTGTTGGGATATTTGGTTACAAGCAGCTGCAGAGCACAGACTGTTCTGTGTTGCATGCTATCAACCGAACTGAAGAAAAACACTTCGTTACAGGATATGTGTACTATAATACAGCATTGTCTTCAGACAGGAAACCACACTTTTCCATAGTCATGATCATGAAATAGTACATTATGTACAACAGTGCATGTCTGCTACTTCCTTGCTATTCAAATGTAATTACTGCTAGGGGGTAATTATATACACTCATACTTCTGAACAGAATTCTTACCTTGGGGGCTCCAAACTGTCAGTGCTATCATCATCATGTTCATTCCATCTACTTTCTTTCTTGTCCCAGTCTCTGTCCCTATCATGACTCTTTGAATCTCTCCCTCCTTGTGCTTTAAACGATTTTGATTCTTTTCCACTTCTTGAATCTCTGGAGTCGCCATAGTCCCTCTCCCTTCCACTGTCACTCGGTCTTGATCGTACATCTCTTCCTTCCCTCACAGTATCTCTTGAAACCTTCATCTCTCTTGATTTTGTCATTTCTCTCCCATCACGGACATCCCTTGTACGACTGTTCTGTGATCCTTGGCCTCGTCTGTCTGAATCTTCTCTGCCTCCCCTCTTATCTGTATCAGGATGTCTTTTATGATCGTATCTCTGATACCTTCCTTTGCTACTATCATAACCATATCTATCTCTATCATCATCATCTTCTGGGTAACGGTCTTCATCTTTATACCGATAATCGTCACGGTAACGATCCAACTTTGAATCTCTGTCTCTGTTGGACCTTCTTGTCCTGTAAAATACACACACACACAGAAAAGAAATAATTTTGTGTCTTAACAAGTTGAGTAACACGTTAGCAAACATTTTTTAGAAGAATATACTGTCTTCAGTGCAACTGACAAACTGCAAGCTGCTGCAATCTGAAGACGCACATTACTGTCTGTGCCATGAACATATACAGGGTCAATACAGGTATAGATCCACCCATTCTTAACAAAAGCACTAGATGGAAGTTAGTGGTAAGCTTCAAGCCCTGGCAGCTTTATCCTCTACGTAGAAACCCCAATACCCACTGAACAGATGACTGACTTGGCCCCAGAGCCAATCTAGCCATTGTGGAGAAGAAGAAAATGAAAAACATCATGCCCTTGCCATTATCAAACCCCACACTATCCAGATCATTACCTAACCTAACCACATGTCCACACACCAAGTAGGCATCCATGTACATTAACAAAAGACAAAATTAGGCACACTTCACACTTTAGTACTCCAAAATAAATCAAGAGAACACAAAATTTAGAAACATTATGCGATGTCTTAACAAAAGTTAGGATTTCTATGAGCACGGCAGAAGTTACAGAAACATGACTGTGCCCAAAATCAGTCTGAGTATATGACTCTGTCTCTGCTAGAATAAAGTTCATCCTGTTCACTACTCACACCCTACAATTAGACACACTCACCAGTCCCTGTCAGTCTGACGATCACTCAAAGTGTCTGCCATGTGGTAACTTTCATCTGCATCAGGATTCATATATTCTGCAACATGAGATCAGCATGACAGAACTTCTAATTAGAACAAAAATATTCAAAGAGATCTGAGGTACTCACAGCAGTGCTGTTTAAGATTTAAGTGTTCTGGGATGTGATGCTGTGATAAGTATTTCCCATTGTTCCAAAGGACCGTAGTACCATCATTTTTAGGGTCTAGTGGTCTGAGAAAAACAGCTATGTGGAAAGATGAAGTGTATTACACAGGCATGGGTAACGAAGGTGGATAAGGAAACCCACACAATTATACCCTACTTCTCCACATTACTACTCTCCTTAGACTGAGAGACTCTGAAGATGAAGACGCCATGATCCTCCGCAACATTGGAAAACACCTGACCAACTACATCCCAGCAAACTTAAAACTTACACAAAAAAAAATTCTAATAAACAAACTCGCATGTTGAGGATTTGGGTCTTCTGGGATGTTATGCTTTGTCACTGGGCGAGTGGTTCCTGACATTTCAAAGGATGTGGGAGCCCACATTCTCAACAGTCAAACAGTCCATGCTTGACTGCTCAACCCTTAAAGATGAAGGCAATATATTCTTCTATTAACAGTGGGAACCACTTACCCAGTCACACAGCACCACACCCATCTTGCAATCTGTGATTTTTCAGTCTTCCAAGAAATTACTTCCAATCAAAACCTGGCTTCATATATTTTTTCATTAATCAAATGCATTTGGACTTCACTCCTTATTCTTTCAGTTTCAATCCTACCTTCTTTAGTTCATCCTCCAACGACTCTAAAAAACTTAGTACCCTTCTTTCAGAGCATTGTCGGCTTTGCTGTACACTTTTCTTCTTCCATTTTTCAAATTATTACTTGGTCACTGACAAAAATGTGGCATTCACTGTTACAGTTCTGCCTATTTGTATTCCTGGTTTAACATTTATCTTCCAATTCTGTACTAAAACATCAATATACATGGAAGACTCAAAAGGTTTCCAGAACTGGGCCATAATTTGTAACAAACCGAAACAACATGTATGCAACCCAACCTAGTCACCCTCAAAGTACCACTCTTCTGCACAAACACACTCACCCCAGCAGTCATGCCACTGCTGGAAGCATCTTTTGCCAAGTCCTGTACAGTATGGGAAAAAACTGTGATAAACATATATTTAAACATTTGAGAATTAGAATATTATATGCTTCAGCAATGCCTTCAACTTTATTTTGTTCAACAAGATAAGATCTCTTTTGTATAAGATGCACAGCTACACCCAGCCATTTCTACACATATATCATACATATAGAACTTGTGATTATAATGTTTAATCTTATATTCAACTTTTAGACATGACAATAAACAAATACATGTGACACAACCGAGATTTTGATCTTTAGAGAATATTCACTGCCAAAACATGCAGCTGGATTAATATAAATATAACCTGTGTCCCACAGACATACCATTGGTTTATCATTTTAACATTACAGCAGAATATGATGAGTCCCCTTAAGATCACAACATATACGCAGAACATGATATCAACAGGCTACATCCTTGTCACATACCCTAAATGTTCTGGCTTTCCTGTCTCCATCACAATTTCCCAGTTTCCATCTATCCACACAACAACAGCTATTACAAAGTCAATGACATGTGCAAGTTGTATTCTCTTCACCACTACAATATTTAAAGTAAAATCATTACACAAACATTTCAAAGTATACAACCTGCTTGTTCCTCTGTAATTTAAGTATATGAAATGTTTGTGACATGCTTATTCAGCATTCCAGTACCTGTTGATAACTTCCAATCAATATGTCTATCTATTTAGAATATTCACATGCATTTCTACAACTCTTCCTAACTAACAGCACATCTTTGCTTTTCTTCATTCTCAGTTACAGGATTTATCTGTCACTGTGTCCCTCATCACAGCAGCTGCCACACAATGCCCTATTCTGCAATAAAGCTGCCCCGATCAGGGACACCATAAGAAAGACACCTGCACAACATAATATTTCCATCGTAAGTCTCGTCACCATTATTATAATTTATACCTCTTACTGTCTCGGCAAAAGAGAGTCTAGGTATGCACGAATGGAAACAGCATAAACCCTGGTTTGATGAAGAATGTTTAGGTTTTTTGGATCAGAGGAAGCGGGCAAAAATGCAGTGGGTACAGGATCCAT
>Ga0123352_10003509_pt1 | contig 22715 bp, 10 predicted proteins | sample TergutLab28metaG_FD_89700 | JGI IMG/M metagenome (GOLD analysis project Ga0123352, IMG submission 89700) | Labiotermes labralis P1 segment gut microbial communities from Petit-Saut dam, French Guiana - Lab288 P1 | ecosystem: Host-associated > Arthropoda: Insects > Digestive system > Gut ...
GTTTAGTTGAGGGGTTCTCCCTCTTCATGATATGAGTTCTCATCATGTCAGCCTAAACTACGCAACAAATAGTCGCAAGTTCCTGAAGATGGACGTATAAACGTCTGAAACATGTTGAGCAGTAGATAATAAAGCAAGTGTCATCTAGTTGGTCAACCTTTATTCAAATATCAAGATGATGCACGGTCCAATACGCATAAGATTCACATTTTACTTTATTTTAGGCTACAGATTAAAACGCAGAAATTCCAGGCTTTTGGTGGAGAGGTGCGAGCTTTAAGATGTTCACAGAAGTGTAGTTGAGGAATCTTTTCACGTGGGATATGATGTTGGTTTAAGGTGTCAGCCGTGCCCCAATTTTTGGAGGATCGTAGTTCCTTTCTTTCAAGTGGTCTGGATGCCCAACAAAGTTGGTGAATTTTTTTTTTCTGGAAACTAGAATTATCAGCTTTATCCTACGCCTTCGCAGAGAATTGATACCGAAACCATTGTACTGGTTTTCCAATTTATGACGCAGCGAACAAGCTTGTGATAAGTAGGCAGGCCTAAGACTCTTTTAGAGCTAATGCCGGATATACGGAGAGTCATATAATGTCAACACTGTATATATTACATAATTGAGATGTATGCTATATGATTTTTTAGCCTTATGGCGAAGGTACTATTGAATTCTTTCGGCCATAAATCTAAATTATTATACGTAGTTCATGTTTGTATATTTATGTGAACGTGTGACATTTTACCACAACTAATTGTACCCATGCGACTAATTCTTACATAGAAATATTAAAGTTTTTAATTAAAAAAATTACGGGATATTAAAGTTAATAAAAGTTAAAAGTTGTGCTTACTAATGCTGATGCCGGGTAATTTCTTTCGGAGATCAACGGATAATAAGCAACGTGGAAAGAAGAAACTAAAGCTTCCAAGCACATGTCAATCAGATACAGAACGTTGAAATCTACAGTCATGCCTCCAGCGGAGGCCAATAAAATTACATGAAATATATTATGTTTATTGGACCGTGCATTGTTGTGGTAGTTAAAAAATAAAAGGCCAACTTGATGTCACTTGCTATTTTATTTCACTTCTTATGTGCTCAACATGTTTCGGACATTAATATACCCATCATCAGGAGCTTGCCACTATTCTGTTGAATTACCACAATGGTCGTATTGTTCTTGGTTCGATGTGTGTTGGAGATTCGGTGTGGTTGGGTTGGAGTGCTATCCGTGTTGCAGGCTGAAGCACAACTGCAACACGGATACCACTCCAACCCAACCACACCGAATCTCCAACACATATCGAACCAAGAACAATAGACCAATGTGGTAATTCAACAGCAAAGTCGCAAGTTCCTGATGATGGATATATTAATGTCCGAAACATGTTGAGTACATAAGAAGTGAAATAAAATATTAAGTGACATCAAGTTGGCCTTTTATTCTTCAACTACATGAAATATGTTGGCTTTCTTTGTCCTCCGATTGAGGTAGCACTACCAGTTTTTAACGATAACTTTCCTTGTTCACAAAAACATTTTTTTGAGAAGGGATTAATAAAAAGGCAGACAATGTACGCGTAACGTAACGTGGAGGTGCGTTCCTGCAACCATTCTTGCAGTGGAAATGCAATGGGCATTACACAATGGGCATCACACAACTTGTGTGTGTGTGTGTATATTTGTAGTCTTAGTTGTCCACCATGCAATGCGCATGCGCCTTATTGTCATCTGTGGCCTGCCCCGCTCTACAGTATTTTTCTACATTATCTCATAAAAGATACGATTTTATTAAAAAAGTTACTGAACACACATGTGTATTGATTCTGTCTATAAAGTTTGTCTGAAACATTTCTCATTCGAAGAAGAAATGAGCGAAATGTGATCATAAATGTATTGTGGTCTTCATGTGAAGTAAGCTTTATTCTTTTTCGATTTTAATGATACTTGAATTTTCTCGACAGATTTTGGGAAGATGCTCAAACATCAAATTTCATGAAAATCCGTCCAGTGGGAGCCGAGTTTTTTCATGCGGACGGCAGGACGGATGGAGACACGACGAAGTTAACAGTTTCTTTTCTCAGTTTTGTTAACGCGCCTAAAAGTGAGATCTCTATCAATTTCGAATCGTAAGGTTTTCAAATTGGTTTGCGTGTAAAAAATCGTCCGCTGTTTCAGTAGAACATGATGTCGCAAAACTGAACATATTAATATGGAGACATATTTCCCTAAACACCATGACATGTCTGTTCTCAGGTTGCGGGTGGAGAAGTCGGTCTTCAAATGCGAGTTAGAGTGTAAAGTTGTGAAAGTACACACTAAATAATCCGCCGCGTTTGGTCAATCCACGAAGATCGGACTTCGGGTTGACAACACATTACTATTCAAAACTTACACACTTCGAAATGCTACACACAGCCAGTGGCTAGGCCTTGCAAATACGAAAATTTTATGGTCAGCTTAGAGGGCATCCGATTTTCAGTAAGGACACTGCTAGGGGCCCAATAAAGCGTACTCGGTACAGGACTACCAACGGAATGGATGATTCTAGGTTGGAATCCTGCCACGGTAAGACACTTTCTCTTCTGCAAAACATCCAGACCGGCTCTGGGGCTCACCCAGCATCCTGCAGTGGGAACTCGGTTGCTCTCGCGGGATTAAAAAGGCCTGGGCGTGAAGCTGACCACTCACCTCCATTTAGTGCCAAGATTAAGAATGAAAGGATCTATACCCCTCCTCCAACATATGCCTTCATAATGTGGACGGGAATAACATTATATTCAATTTTATAAGCCCACTGCCTGAAAAACGTGATAATAATTTAAGTCGTTTGCTTTCTTTTGGCTCTGCTTGGAGCCTGCAAGCACCGAAATTAAAACAGGGGGGTAAACCGCTTCTACTATGTGAGGCATTTAAGAGGAAAATGATTAATTTCGGAAAGTCTGGATTACTATCGCACTTTAAATACCGCACTGGTGTGTTGCCAAGCCCTAAATTGTTATTTAATGTTTTGTAATGAAATAAATATCTTAAATATTCACTTACTGCCTCACAGTGAACATTCAGCTGCCCCATCGTTGGAACAGAAGGTTAATGTTTCTGTATTGGAAAATAATTGCTGTTTTTTTTCCGAGAATAATTTGGAACACATAAATACACGGCGAGCAGATTGCAGAGTTTTCATTACTGTTCCAGCAGGTGGTGTATGTAATAATCACTGTGCTTTAAAGGGTTAGAGAGGGAATTATATTTATTTCACAAACAACTCGTTTTCAATCTAGTAGAAAATAAAGACATAACCCATCCAACGAAAAATAACTTTTCCCTTCCTGTTGTATATTTGAAATGAAATATGAAAGTGAACTTGGTCTTTCGCCTTAAGGAAGAAAAGGTTTGACTAAATGTGAATGACAAAAGGGCACTAAGGAGAATAAGTGGAAAAAAGGACAAGGAAGATGAAAATTATATGACGAGAAATATCATAATTTTTACTCTTTAACTTAAAAGAGCACATGCAAGGACTGTAGAGCTGCAGGTGGCCAAAAAATCAATTAATACAAAATTTTGACCTGGATACCTTAATGTCCACTTAAGTGACTTAAGTATTCATGGAAAATGATTTTAAGACGAGTCGCCGCAAAAGAAGACTCGGTGAGATGGAATGTATTAAAACGGCTGAAGACAGTTTACAACGGCCTGTGTTTGCGATATGTAACAAACCTTTTCGTTTCTGAAAAAACAGGGGTTTTCTTGCTTGCTAAGTAATTATCAATCCTTCATTTGTAACCCTGCGTCGAAAATACCTCACCTAGTACGCAAGATGCGTTAACCTATTCTGTCCCAATTCAGTTCTGCCATGAACTTGTGCGCACTCGGGGAACTTTTGTCGACCACCTGGTAAGATTTTGTTCCTCAAGACAGCTAAAGAACAAGACCACATGTAAGTAAAGTTAATAATACATAAATGTAAAGAAGCACAACAGATAAACATATTGTTTAATTGAATAGGGGGTAAAGTGGTGTATAACGTTACCAATCCTTTTTTCGTGAATATCTTCTATGTTTTAATGGTCAAATATTCTTACAAACCAATCGATAATCCATTTGCATATATAAAATAAAGATATAAAACGTCACTATTAAGTTACATCTATGTCAAAATTTACGTCTGAACATTTTACAAAATATTCTTCACCAAAATTATCAGTTACGTATTTACTCCCAAACAAATTACCTATCATATATTTCCTAATTAACGTCTCTTTTCAACGCTCAATAAATAGGCTATACTTCCTTCTTTCTTCTCATGGCCCGACAGTCCTCGTGGGCCTAGGCATTTTCAACGTTGAGGTTCCTCGTTCACACTCAGAAACAACACACTCAATAGGATACCTCTGGACGAGCCATCAGCCCGTCGCAGAAGCCTCAACCCGACAATACACAATACTCACAAGAGACAGACAGCCATGCCCACGGCGGGATTCGAACCCGCAGTCTCAGCAAGCAGGCGGCCGCAGACTCACGCTTTAGACAGCGCGGCCACCGGGATCGGCCATTATATGCTCTTACCAAATTTAAATTAAATCACTTCAGTAATAAATGAATGTGTACATACGTACATGTACAAGTTAGCCTTCAAATTCTGTACTTAGGCAGCCGCAAGTTGTAAGGTGATGTTACAAGGTGTTTCCGGACGATTCTGCCATAAGTTTGACGTTTGTGTGACCGTGCATGACTGACACAATAGTATAAAAAACCAACTAGATGCAACAATAACAATTTATTATTTATTTCAATCAGCTCAACATGTTTCGGGCAATAATTTCGCCCATCCTCAGGAGCACTAGACTGTGCTTACAGCTTGTGGTATAATGCACCGAAGAAACTGTAAACACAGTCTAATGTTCCTGAGGATGGGCAAAATTATCGCCCGAAACATGTTCAGCTGATTGAAATTACTAATAAATTGTTTAAGCATAGCGGGGGCAATGACGCGAGAAAAAGGGGTCTTCTTGCCCTTCCACTTACTGCACCTGTTAAACATGACGTGTTTCCGTACACTGTGCAGGTCCGTCCCTTTGTCAAGAGACAAGTAAAGCCGTCTGCAGGCCAGCGTGCTATTTAAATTACCTGCAACTCTAATGTCTATCGCCCTAAAACTAGTGCAAATTTTGATTTTAATTAGTGTTTTTATGTGACTCATATGCCTATCTGATGTTAAGTACAAGGTTTTTTAGTACAGGAACTGTAAATTTCTCGTCGTTTTAATATGTGTTAGTAAAGAATTTTTATTCTTCAAAACATTTCTCGCCACTCTTTACGTAATCGGTGAGAATCGGGTATAGGTATTTTTCGTTGTAACAACATAATTTAACGAGGCTACTTTCTTCCGAGTATGGCAGGTTCCTTCTCAAACACCCTGAACAACGGGCGCTGTTTTTAAGGCGGGAATTACCACTGCAGAGTGGACGTCGTCATTTGTCGTTATGCAGCAAACATGTTGTTGCCTCCATTGCGCGCAGTTCTGTGTTAAACGAAACAGCCTTCTGATAAAGATACAGGAACCGAATGGCGGCGGTTGGCGATAAGCCTGTCTGTACGATGTGGTCGAGATATTCGTCCACTATCGGAATTTCAGGCTATACCTTTGCCTCTAGAAAGTTATCGTAAGGCAGCAGTATAGTTCAGTCTATCAAGCGGCTCTGTCGAGAACATTTCAAATTCAAGACGTGTGTATTCAGTGAAACAACAACTTTACTTTAACCCTGAGTGGTTGCATTGCAGATGAGTAGCTTAAGAGACTCTGGATGTATGTAGAAATCAGTGCTATAGGCGGTACGTATCATGTTTCTCTCTTGAAATTTCAATGGTCGTGATACTCGCTTTGAAGAAAATTTGAAGTAAACGAATATAGCAGTCAATAGCATTACAACGCTGTAAATTGTTTCATACCTTGCAAAAATACGATTACTGTGTCCGAAACAATAATATAAGGCCTACAAGGTCCTGAAAAGCTGCCGCCGCCGCCTGTGATGATGATGATTATTATTATTATTATTATGACGACGATGATGATAATACTCATATATGATACTAGACAAGACTGTCGTTACTTGAAAACACCACGCTTCTTTCGAAAGATTTCATAAATCTTCACCGCATATGTAGTTAGCCCGAATATTTTAGAAGTTCTGCATACCAATGGTCGTAGGGAACTTGTACACAACCCCCCCCCCCCACACACACACAGACCGACTCATGTGATTTCATTTTACGAAATTTTAACTGAAGTAATATTTCGAACAGAAAAAAAAAGACTCGGTAATATTTTCGAAACACAGCGATTTTTTTTTTGCGGAAGTGAAAACAAAATTTACGTGAAGGTGGTGGAAGAATACTGCTGGGCGATACCACAGGCAGGAGACGGTACGACGGTCATGCTGTTGCCGATCAGGCTCCGTTTTTGCGAATTTAAATCAGACTCGAACTCATATACACAAGTATTTGACTACATGTGTAGCCAATTACGACTTGTGCAGAATTCCACTTGTGCCCGACCATCCGTAACTTCATTACTAACTATGATTATGTTGCGCGATTACAGAAACACAACACGAAAAATACATAAAAGGATACCTAAAGTAGAATTTAGGGTAAAATGCTGCATTAGAAAAGTTTTTACGGTTTGTACACTATAACAAACATTATTAGGCCAATGATATCAATGAAGGAGAGATGGGCAGAGCATGTGGCACGTGTTGAAGAGAATAGAAATGCATAAAATTGTATACGCGGAAACCTGAACGGAAGGGACCACTTGGTAATGTGATAGATGTAAGAATAACATCAACGTAAACCTTTAAGAAACAGTGGGATAGCGGATGGACTGGATTCATGCGGCTCATGAAAGGGACAAGTGGCGAGCTGTTGAGAACAAGGAAATTAAACTTTGGGTTCTATAAATTGCAGACAATTTCTTCACCAGACAAGAAACCGTTAGCTTCTTAAAAGAATCTTCCTTATGCAGTTAGTAAGTTCGTTCGTTATGAACCAAAATGAGCTTCCTCTTACTTCAAATTTTGCATTCGTCCCTATATTTATCGTCAGCGTATACAGAAATAATATTCATAAATAATCAACTGTCTAACGTAACGTGGAATAGTTCGCCTTGAGAATATGGGGGCTCAAATGTTCAAAAAATTCCCCGCCTTTCACGACATCCCAAATTCTATTACTCTCCAGTACATTTCAAGTTTCGGCAGTGGTGAATAAATTGGCCGTCGTATGGAAAACCAAATGGCGTAGCTAATAGACAGATGGGACTGTTGGGACAAACCTGCCCTCTCCACTTTCAAAGTTCTGTAAGCAGCACACTAGTGTTGTGGATGCAATATTCGCAAAAAATAAAACAAAATATTAGTTCGCAAAAGAAATGTTGACACGCATGGAATATTAAATTGTAACTCCTCTGCAGACATATTTAATTCTCTTTAATTATGGCATCATGTTGTGCCCAATCACAACCAATACAACAAATTTCTCCTTTGGCACAACTATAAATTTCCTTGCCATTAATCCTTACCATATGTTTCGACGGCAAACAGTCATCCCCAGACACATGTAATCAGTACGCAACATGTGCAAAGTGCCGAATTATATCATTATCTGGGATCACAAGTTTCACGCAAGATGTGTAAGAAATTAAATAAGTAATTAAAGTCCTAGGCTTTAAATAAGAACAAATTTTACGACCTCTTTATAGAGAGATCTCCCTTATATTCATTTATTAAACACCTGTAGAAATGTGGTTGTTCAATACAGGCAGCCACCTTAATTCTGACACGAGAGAGCAGCACGTGTGTAACTGCGTTGTGCGTTCCCTTATAATGCAGAATACATTTATTCTTAGAAGGATTGTAAATTTTGGGTTGGAATCATATTTTATGTATTCACTGTAGTTACGTTACGTTACTACCCCGTCTGTACTCGTTACGTATAGTGTTTTGGGGCAGCAATGCCTTGCTAGTGTAGTGGAGCGTATGACCCTCTTTCAACTATACACTGTGCCAGTTTTTCTATTTATAGAAAGAGAATCATTCACTTCACTACATTCTAAAAGCACTGATACCCAAAACATTACACATAACGAATTGGGAACAGGATAAAAAACCAAACCAAAGCACAGCGAATAAAAGAAAAGAAATCCCAGCACAAAAATTAAAACCCATACAGTAATAAGTGTGTTCCATATGGGAGTACACAATTAAAATGTCGTACTTAAGGAGCACAAATATAGCGTACTAATAGGCTGAATCAATTGATTCTTATACAAAAGTATAATTGCTGTACGAATTTAGCATAAAAATATAAGTAAATGTTTTACAAAAGTTTTTTTATTCTGTTCGCAAAATTAAGGAAAGTGATTGTTAGCTTCGTCACGTGTGTCAGTCCATCCGCAAGGAAAAAATCGGTTCCCACTAAATGGATTTTCATTAAACTCGATACCTTAGTATTTCTCGAAAATCTGCCGAGAAATTTCAAGTTTCGTTACAATGTGACACGAATAACGGGAACTTTACGTGACGACCGATATACGTTTATGATAATATCTCACTAAATTCTTCTTAGAATGAGAATTTTTTCGGACAAAATTTGCACGGACAATCAAAACACACACTTTACGTTCAATATTTTTTTTTTTTTCGAAAATCGTGCCGTTTATGAGACAACGTGGAAAAATACTGTAGAGTCGGAGAGGACACAGTTGAAAATATGGCACATGCGCGCGCATTGCGTACTGGATAACTAAGGCTACCAACACAAACTCAGAGTATGTAATACTTACAAATTTTCCACTGTAACTGTGTCTACCGCACGTCATTGTTGCATTATACGTACATTGCCTGTCTTGTTGAAGTTTACTTCATTCTGATTGTTGACGAATTAAAATCCAACCAGATGCCACTTGTTACTTTTATTTTACTTCTTAGAGACTCAACATTTTTCGGGCATATTAATGCCCGAAAATTGCGACTATGTTGTTGAATGACCACATTGGCCGTTTCTTTCTTGATTTGTTGTGTGTTGGAGTTAGGGTGCGTTTCGGCTAGGGTGGTATCCGGGCTGCCGGCAGCCTGGATACCACCCTAGCCGAATTGCACCCTAACTCCAACACACAACAAATCAAGAAAGAAACGGCCAATGTGGTAATTCAACAACATAGTCACAGACTCCTGAAGATAGGCATATTAATGCCCGAAAAATGCCGAGTCTCTAAGAAGTAAAATAAAAGTAACAAGTGACACCTAGTTGGTTTTCTATTCGTCAGCGAATTGCTTGTGTTATTTACGCTGCAGTTGAAGCGTAATTGTCTGCGTTTAAATCCGAGACAAACTTTGGACTAGAAGCTGCGGTCAATTTTTTTTTTATAAGCGTTTCCCTTCACTTAAAGTAATTCAACTCAACGTGGGAAATTAGAACTTCCAAGCAATTTACTTATAATCACGAAACTTTGATACTGTCGCTACCTGGTACAAGAGTTGCTTAGACTAGATATGCAACTTGAACCTTGCTCAAATTTCTGACAACGATTTCATGCTAATGTGTACGCTCAGAAGAGGAAAGTTTCCGGAGACATCACGTTCCCTCTGGCCACGAATATTTTTTTTTTTTTACAAATATTTGAATTGTTTCGGAGAAACTTTGTCTAATAAAATTCATGAGTCCGGTGGAAGTCAAAATAAAAACAATCCCTCTCAAAGATTAATACTACGATTTAGACTTGTTCCCTCTCACGACGCTGCTAGCAAAGGTGCAAATTTTGCATCACAATCTATATATAACTGTTACGCTACCAAATTTATCGCGGTGTAATTAATTCCATGGAACTACAGACACAACAGTTTAATCTAACAAACTAAACACCAAAACTCTAAGCATTGCTGTATTATTTTGACGAAATAAAATCGCATCATATAAACGTTCTTCCCTTAAAAGGAGCGTACAACAGGAAAACTGGGTTTGTACTTCGGTACGTTAATTTCATCTCTGAAAGTAATATTCACACTTACAGATGATATTCAGCATTGGATCGTTTATACTCGTGGTCTGAACGAAACTTAATTTTGGTTCGTGTTAGTGAAATATAGCCCCTGTTTTTAAATAGGGGCTAACAGCTACTTTGAGCTAAACTGATTTATGTGTAGCGAATTAATCAACTGATGGGTCCCTATGACATGCAAAACATCGCCACGTAATCTTCAAGATTAACCAAGACAGGTGGCGACATCTTATTTCTCAGCACATTAGTTAACATGTAAAATAGAAACATTTCTTGCTTCTCTTATAATATTGGTGTTTGGTTGGTTGTCCCTTATGTACAAAAAGTGGGTTTTATAAATTACATAAAGGCACATAATTTACGTTTTTCAACCCGTGCATTACAATTCAGTTACTGTAATTTAAACCAACAAATATACATAATTGTGTTAGATGTAAAATAATATTCAACAAGACAGCAATACACGTATAACGTAACCATGAGGCGCGTCCGTGCAACCGTTCTTGTAATGCAAAAGCAATAAGTATTACTTATTCTGAGCGTGTATTTGTAGCCTTGGGTATCCAGCAAGCAATGCGCATGCGCCATATTGTCATCTGTGACCTACCCCACTCTACAAAATTTTTCCACATTGTCTCATAAACGGCACGATTTTAGGGGAAAACAACTTATTCAACATAAAACGTGTTTCGATTTTCTCTATAACGTCTGTCTGAGACTTTTTCATTGTAAGAACTGAGCGAGATAGGATCGAAAATGTAAATTGGTCTTCATGTAATGTACACGTTATTCTAGTCCCATTTTCATAAAACGTGAATTTTCTAGGCAGATTTTCGACAAATACTCAAAATACCAAATTCCATGAAAATCCGTCCATTGGGAGCCGAGGCTTTCCATGCCGAGAGATAGACGGACAGACAGACATGAAAAAGCTCATAGTCGCTTTCCGGAATTTTGCGATCGCGCCTAAAAACCACTAACACCTACACGTTTCGGCCATACGAAAGACCAGTATGTTAAGCAACTGTTTTATAGAACTTTTGTACTCTCTAATGATGGGATAGCAAGGCCCGAAACATGTTGGACTTAGTGGTTTTTATAATATTATTTTACACATAATACAACTGTGTACATTCGTTGGTTTAAATTATAAGTACAGGTTTTATTTACTTCAGAAAATTCGATACCCTTGGCCTTTAACCCAAAACACATGAACAATTACGCTATGGCACTTTTTGAAACTTCTTTCAATAATGCGTCAAAACCGTAAAAAAGTAAAGCAAATGATTATTATCGACTAGTTTTATGTTGTTAAAATAAATACAATGTTCATAATTAATTATTAATTTAATTCGATGACCGAGAATTTTTGCCCCTTAAACGGACAGGCATTCCAGAAAATACAGTAAGGAAGCAGACGTACTTGTTTTAAGGCCACCATAGGCTTCACTACAAAAGATAGCAAAAAAAAATCCGACATCTACGAAAATTCCAGTTATAATCACTTGTGCAGCATAATGAAGAGGTAAAAGAATTATTTGGTAAGAAACTTTCCTCTGCAATTTGCTTTCCGATATCGAGGCATGTAAAGTTCAGGTCATTTTTAGGCGCCTTAGCAGAACAACTGCGCATCGCGACTACAGTCTTCGTCACTTCTGTCCACCCACCCATCCATCCATCCAGCCAGCCAACCATCCGCAATTAAAAACTCGGCTCCCGTAGAACGGATTTTCGTGAAATTTTGTCTTGGGAACTTTTACTAAAATCTGTTACCGATTTCAAGTCTGGTCTAAAATGGGGGGAAAATGTCCTTTGCACGAAGATCTACGCAAATTATGATAATACCAGGCCATATACAAAATAAGAAGAAACATATTCGGTGTTCTAAACAAAATGTGACGCCATATAAATTCGACTTGCATGGCGGGTAATTCAGACAGAAATACAGCACAGTCATAACATACAGCATTTAGTGTTTTATTCTTGATTACAACTACACAGGAGATCTGTTGTGGTACCCAGTAATACTTCAATGACGTCATCGTCGTGCTGTTGTGTACATTTCGTAGGCACTCATACAATTTTTCTTTATGTACTTCACATGGTACGTAACTAAACGCACTAAAAAGCTACAATTACAATACTTAGGGTTTACTGATTACGTGTTGACCTAATGCGCGTCGATGAAACATGAAAACATTAACAATTTCTTATGAAATATTCCGTTTCAGCCAGAAACTACAAAACATTTCGACGGGTACAATTTCGAGATTATGTATGGCCGATAAACCTAGCAAAAAAATTAGCGTAAACATATTCACAACAGATTCTTCACATAAATGTAATAGCAGGCCCTAATAAAAACTAATAATAGCCCGTAATGTATCTACAGCTGGACCCCAGTGCATTTGACGATGTATCAGAGAAGAGACCAACATGCAAAGACACGCACGCACGTAAATGTGACTTTATGTGCAGCGTATATTCTCATACAATTTAGATTCACAGAAGCAGATATTCAGGACCGAGCCCTACAATATCAGCGAGTAGGGTTTGTTTCGTTTAAGAGATAGGATTTAAATATTACATCTCTAATGATTACAGCCAAAAGATAGACAGAACAATGAACTGTTCCGTGTTTTACGCCACTCAAGCGACGTAAAAGAGTTTAGTTTCTTTTAAATATTATTGGACCCGTGCATTTAGACCGTAATCACTCACTTACACTAAATAATGCATACAATTTGTATAAAATCTAAAATCATCCGCATACATGAACTCTCCTACATCTTTCAGCAATAAATCGTCCTCGTCAGGGAGATACAATACTTTATATTTATTTGTACTAATACAAAGAAATATATAATTAATACATCCAATATACGTTTACAGTGTTAAACATAAAGAATGGCAATTATAAACATAAAGATGCGGATGCTATAGTTATTGTGATGTTGAAAGTTTATTCAATAAAGTTCATGATTGTGCCAGTGATTACATTGCATGTAGTTACATGCATCTAGTTCGAAGTTTTCGATCCAAAGGATCAAAGTACTTGTCCCGCGCCGTCTAGTGACGTGTACCGCAGCACTCAGCACTCTCCTAATAGAAAGTTTTGTCAAACGAACAGACATGTCGATTGCGAATTTTGTACAGTTGATCTCTTCTATATAATTCCAATACCAAGGCATATTCTGGGGGTCCTGAAGTACTTAAAAAATTATAAAGGAGTGGATCCCATACTGAATAGACAGAAGGGATGCACAAATTTTCTAAAACTTAGAAGCCAACTCAAAATTCTAGGTGCCAGATGGGTGACGTGAAGAAAGTTCCATACTGTGGGCCCAAACATAATAAGCGCCACCGTACAAATTTCAGTCACCCGGATGCACTAGCGCCTTGGATTTGTGCACATCTGACGCAGGAAACTTATAGTTTTGTAAACTGCGTTTTAATCTTATAAAAGTTAACATACAGCAAAATAAAATATATAAAAATTTATTTTATAAAAAATATTACAAAGAAATATAACTATAATTCTACAGCTGTTCCTTTTCTCATTAAAAATGTCTTCCACTGTGAATGAAACAATAAAACTGGCGTTTGTGAAAAACATCACGAAGAATGTAATAACTAAGATTACGTAAATGGGAAATGTTTGGATATAATTGCTGTCTGTACACAGCAGTACAATTAATTACATTCTTAACAATGGTTGTATCAAAACTGCAGTGAAAGAAGGAGGTAACGTAATTCAAGTCAATTACAATGCGATAAACAGCTAAAATTTAAAGACAAAAAACTCAATATGAAGCGACGCTAACGAGCTACAAAGAAATATGCGGATGGAGCACTTAAGGTACAGCCGCTAATTACGAGAGCTGTTTGAGTTTTATCGTAGGAAAATAAGAACGGAATAGAAGTATATAAATAAGAATATACAGAGGATGATTTAGGGGGAAATTGCCGTACTTCGCGAGAGCGTTCCTTCAGTTAAATTACGTACAATTATGTATATATACGTATATAAGCAAAAACATCTATATCAAAATTTTATTACATTTTTCCAGCAAATGTCAATATATATTAACAAAATCTTTTTCTTAAATCACTTCTACATGTTTCGATGTTTATACATCTCCCTCAGAGAGTCTCTTATTATGTAAGCTAAAGGTACAAATGTAATACAATGGCAACATTTATACGGGAGATTGTTACAGACGATCAATAGATTAAAACCTTTCAAAGATCGTAAACTGTGTCAAGGTGTTTGTAGTTCTTAAAATGTTTATTTTACGGCGTTTTAAAGGTTTTAATCAGTTGATTGTAATAATCGCTGTATAAATGTTCCAGTTTATTAATTTTGTAAATTTAGGGTACATAATAACAGACTCGCTAAGGATGACGTAAAAACAACGTTAATATTTAGGAGGGCTTTAAGAAATAGATATTGTTAATATATATTGTTTATCTGTTGGACAAATATAATAAAATTCTACAAAATGCACGGTACCTACATGAAGATCTATAACAGAATACGATAAATATAAACAGCCAACAAGATGCAACAATAGCAAATTTTATTTAATATTACAATCAGCTCAAAGTGTTTCGGGCGATTATTTCGCCCATCCTCAGGAGCACTATACCGTGTTTACAGTTTGCGGTATAAAGCACCGACGATACTGCCCGCAGGCAGCATCGTCGATGCGGTGGTGTGACAGCATGCTGCCACACCACCGCATTACATATAACGACGTAGTTTTTACCGAATTTTAACATAAATATAGCTTTATCTAGGCTATAGTGAAGGCTCCCTGATGACAGTCGTAGACCGAAACATGTAGGAGGAAGTCAAAGTGATTTTTAACGTAAATTTTAAAACTCTGTCAAGTTTAATAAAGAGTGCATTTGTTGGTGTGTGAACTTTATAAATATCAAAATGCACGGTACAACGATGAAAAAAAAATAACTCACTTGTATATTTTCACAAAGGTAAACAGCGTATCGTTATCACAATAATCTTCGTATATGAAGTTGAAATTTATTAAGCTACAAGCTGCGGCTCGCCTACAAAAGAGCCATTATCAGGTAGCGAGATACAAACGGAAAATTATACATGTATTACACCTGGTATATGCTCATAACTGTCAAAATTTACAGCGAATAGCTAGGGACACAGTGACTTAGTTCACGTCATCAGTTCATCAAACTGAAAGGGCAAATAAAATCATCAGTAATCGAAACATCCAAGTCATTAAATGTCCACTTAGCATGAAATGTGAATTCATTCAAACAAGTGATCCTATACAGTGCACTGTTCCATGTCATGTTGATAAAAAGGTTCATGTCACTATGCCCCTGTAAGCGTGGGTGTTAGCTATGCAGTATATCTGAGCCCCTTTGTGTATACTACTTACAGTCGGATTATGATAACATCTTGCCCAAAGCGGGGTTGTCCAATGCGAATGAAAATGAATTTAACATTCATATGTCCGTGCATGGCTAATATATTCGCAGAGTACAACCAACAAGATGCAACGTTTCACAATTTATTTATTTCTGTAAGACGCTCTACATGTTTCAGGCGGGTTTTCCGTCCGTCATCAGGAGCTCGAAACTGCACACACAGCGTCAGGTATTTGTCAGACCGTTACTGCTAGCTGCTGCTAGTCTGGCCAGAGTTTCGAGCTCTTGATGATGGACGGAAAAACCGTCTGAAACATGTAGAGCGTCTTATAGAATTAAATTGTGAAACGTTGCATCTTGTTGGTTGTACTCTGCGAATAAGAATACTTAAACTTATAGTAAAAAAACATCTGCTTAACATTAAATAATTCCAACACAAGCGCATAAACCCGGGCGATTACTCACTCAAACGCTGTTGAAGCTGGCAGCATCGGCTACCCAAGCGCTATGTAATTGCTCAATGTCGAAGAATGTGTGCATTATAAGAGATGGACAGGTCCACAAGCGTCCGCGTTCACGTTACGGAAGGAAATGTCCCCATAAGAATTGTTCGCAAGGCGGTACAATCCTACAAATTGCAAGAAATCGTCCTAACCCCCTTTTCGGTCGACAAATCGCTGCACATTAAAGTTTCAGTGGACATCAGAATGTGGTACATAATTTGTCTTTTACTAGTCACACATGTGCGATTATTTCACACACACAAGCAATAAAGCAATAAAACGCTTCATGCATATTTCAAATTTAAAAAAAAACTTATTGTTAAAAAATATATGATATTATGATTCTGTCGTTTTCTGTACGCAGTCGATGTCCTTCGATATTTGCAACAGCGCGTTGTCAAGTTAAGGGAATCGGGAAAATGAACCTACAACTGGCCACGGGATAAGACATGCGAGGGTGGATTATTCCAGCACGTTTAAGCGTCTAAACTCATTCCTTACTGACTCTAATAGCAAAAGCGACAATGATAGGCAATCGTCTTCTGCACACTTTGGATTAAATGGTAGGATCTGATGGACATAACTGAATACTGGGTACAAGGATAGTATTTCTAGAGCCAGTAACTTCCGATGCTGTGCAGTACTCGTGCAAGCCATTTACAATTACGTGCTGCCACCACCGAAGGCCAAGGTAAGCTGACATCTAGAAAGTGTGTCATCCCCCGCAGCGCAAGGGACCTTACATCCAAGGTCATTCGGACCTCCCCGCAACATGACACCAATTAAGGAAGAGGAACGCGCCTCTTCATATTACCAGCGCAACAAGAACCTTCAAACTTGACACGGCCAACAGACCTTATCGTGCCTCTAGTTAGAGCATACCACCACATGTAGAAATTATATTACGCAATAATGCCCTTATGTAGAGATCTCTACACCACATGCGCGCACAATATATATAGTAGGACCTTAAGTTTTCTTGAAGACAACCTGAAGATGGCCAGTAAAGGTCGAAACATGTAGTTGTCTAGTATAGCCATTAAATACACTTTAATTGACATAGTTGTGTTTGACTACATACCCTTTCCAGTAATCTGACATATTTCATGTACTCTCATGGCTTCTAGGAGAGGCCGCACTATCAATTTTTGAGGTCAGTATCGTCCTTAAAAACAGTTTTTGAGATTGATTCCATAAAAACAAAGAAGACTGCCATCACAGAATAATATAAGCTGTCTAAAAAGGTCTTTCTCGAAAAGATCCTTTCGGTAGGTCGGTAGATCACGATACCGCATTAATATGTACGACGTCACATTCACTTAAACCACCGTCGTAAGTTCTTAATTTACAGTTTTATTATTTACTACCGTGTACATTCACGGGCATATGACATTATCATTGATAAAAACTGTTCAAATTTTGATCCATATAAGTGAAAGGCTCTTGGCGATTTCTGGTTACAAACGCGCTGTCAGAATCACGTAATTAACTACACGTTATTTCTGGCGGACACACTACCCCTTCGCACACTTCGTTGAGGAGTGACAAATAATATGCAAGATCTCACATTTTTAATGTAAAATGAAGGCCACCATACGTGTTACCAGCAATAAGAGCGAATGGTGAAAGATATACTGCCGAAAAAGGGAAATGACACTTAGGAACAACGGGAACAGGAGTCAGGGAAGGACGGGGGAAAGATGACGTTACCTTCGAAGGCACAAGAGGCATTAGTCTTTATACCATGAAGAGAGGAGGAGGACGAAGAAGGAGAAAAAAGCAATGCTCCCATATGTTTGATCTTGTGGCAATGTAAGCACTTAAATCTGTACAGTACAGACCTTCAACAACGGAGAAAAGAAATAAAGCCAACTTCTAGAATTCTAGCTAGATTCATTCACCCATTCTTTCTTTCTCTTTGTTAGTTTCAGTCATATTTCATTTCCTTCCGATCTTTGTTCATTTTGATACAGTTGTCGGGTTATTTCTAAAAAGGAGCGAAAGACAGACAGTCAGTAATTTAAGAAGAATGTGGATTCCTGGTTCTGATCCTGTTGAATCTTCAACGTCTGTTAAACAAACTCAAAAGTAGTGCTCAGGCTTCCACAGCAGTTACTATCCGGATGATAATATTCTGGGATCTGGACGGAAATATGTATTTAGACTCGCAGGTTTCATCTACCTGGACGTAAATTCAAAATTTAAGATGGAGGTAGCATTTCCTCCCGAAACGTCGTTTAAAACCTAGAAGCGTAAATGATGTTGAGACTCACACAACTCTCGTCTCAAATAAATATACTTATTGATGTACATGCAATTTATAATCCTAACATCTTTGTCAATGATAAAGGCCAGATAAAAACAGTTCCTGTAGGAAGAAAATCGTTTTCACGTCCTATTTGAATTGTGAACATGGAAATAAGCCCTCCGGTTCCATATGAAAAGGGAACTTCTTGAATGGCTTTGAGATTACTAACGTCTAGAGAAGAAATTCCTTCACCTAGTTCGTGAATTTTGATTCCCATCTATATTTTAATTTGGGTATGCGGTGGCAAAGTTGATTGAGGCACTGACCTATAAACCGGAAGGTCGCGGGTTCGATTGCCGATGGGATATGCAGACACCTTTCTTCATGAGCTTCGTCACAGCGCTTTGCGTGCACCTAACAAAACGGACATCAGAAAACATTATGGTCAACAGGCTACTCTGCACAACAGATTTGTTCTTCTAGAGTGTAAGTTAGCAAGTACTCTAAATGAACTATGGAGCGGTAAAGAATTCTTTGAAACACGGGCACTTCCAAAGGCTCTCCAGCATTAAGCACCTAAGACGATTTGATGACTTTGTTGTGGGGCGAAGACAAGCTGAATTGGATCCATTGACTTAATCCTTCCGGCCGAGTTATAACCCTGGGATCGACTCAACCTCTAACAGAAGTGAGTACCAGGGCTGTCGCCTGGGGGTAAAGACAGCCGGTGCGTAGGGCTGACGATCTTGCCACTTAAATGTGCCGACTGTCTAGAACTTCTGAGAGACTCAGCCTCCTGTATAGGGATAACTTTTACATCCTGAACTAAAAATTTTCTTCGCAGTACGCAGATGGAGAGACGGTTCAGAACTTTCTTATCGGTAACATGTATCATATCAGGTAATAGTTTCATCACAACACACACACACACAGATTGTGCAGTTGGCTTAATGTCAGTCGACAAGGCAAGAGACGGCATTCAAACATTCTGATATTAAACTACACTGATCAAGTTTTGAAGTGACGTAGTTTTAACATCTGAATGTGCGGATGTTGTATCTTTCCCGATCACTTCACAAATAAATACCATAACGCTACGAACTATAGACGCTTACATTGTATTGTCTGTAACATACCTGATTTAGCGGAACACTCAGGGATCGATAGTGTCAATTTGTCTACTGCCCATGTAATATGCAGTGAAAATAAAGTTTCTAACACAGTAGATTGGTTGTTTACTGCTCCAGTTTCCTTATGGAATCACGTCTCGGCATATCGAATCCATTCGACATAAAGCAAACAAGACTGCTTTTGAAGCTCCATCTAGTTCCTCCTGATTGAACGCATCTTCCTGTGAAAAGCACATGCTTTTCTTAGTCCTAACTTTCTGAGAGCTGACGTCTGTCATCTCGTCGTCTGAAATTCTCAGTCATATATATTATGGGCTGAAAAAAGGGGTATAAAAAAGAGAAAAAATGACTGTAAGATTCGTCTGTTAAATTTGGAATAATGCCTGCAGTGCAGTAATTGGGATGCTTTTTCATACACGTGTAAAGATGTCGCTATTTCAACGCAGCTTCAAGGCTCATACCTTACGGAAAGACAGAATATTAAACTTAAGTTCAAATATTTGGGAAAAGAAATTTATGATGAGTCTCACAATTGCTGTCTTCTGCCATATGAAGCTATGTCGCGTGGTAAAAATGCTGTGACGTTGCAGAGGGAAGTGCTGCCGCCATAATCATTGTACATAATGATGATGGAGGCAGGGAAATCCTCTGAAACATCCGTACGCTTTTACCAAAATTTACGGGGTCACACCCTAGAAGACAGAAACGCTTGTGGTGAAAGCCGTTAGGATATCAACTCATACAGAAATATACTGTTTTATAATTTATTTACATAAACGCTAGTGGAAGGCAGATGTTATTTATTGCCGTACTAGAAACAACAAACGATAAACTGTGATTTGAAAAGAATGAGAACAGTGTCAAGCACAAGAACGACATTGAGAAGAATACGTAGACATGTGAGACAGTAGCAGAAGTTGAGAAGAAACTTCACAGTGTGAAGGATCAGAATTTCAACCTCCCTTCAGAAGGTATTAAGATGAAGAAATTCAAAAGACGGCTGAGCGGTTAAGTACGTATATGAACTGCATTACAAATGAATGAAAACATTCTTCATTAAACATAAAGGGAAGAGATCAATAGCAAGAAAAAAAGGCGTAGATATAAATCTGATATTAAAATGGACTTAACGAAATACGATATGTCGATTTAGAGAGGAATCAACTGGTTCAAGACAGTATTACGTGCTTCCTGTACACATGTAAATGAGAATCAGTGGAAATTTCTTTACCAGATGAGCAGGAAATTAAAGAAACAAAACTAGTGGGAGGGGAAGGGAAATCACGGCTGTGAGTGTGGCAACACTGTCGTTCCTAACACACTCCCATTTTCATCTGTTTTTTGCATTTAAAGAAACATGTGGCCGGTCAGAAGTTTCACGAAGACAAAGAGGTGAAAAACGAAGTTACTACGTGGTTGTTGCGAAGGCGGCCGATGATATCGGACTACAAAAACTCGCATCCAGACTAAACAAATTCCCTGGCAAAAACGATGATTTTTTAAAAAAACAGTTTATGTTATAAATAGCTAAAGGTAAATGTTATGAGTTTTTTCAATCGATTTTGTTAATAAATATTTTTAAAGACATTCATTACGTTTGTGTCTTTACTTTCTGGACGTCCATTTCTGAAATGTTAGTAAATTTATTGACCAGGTACATTTTCAAGCCAAACGAAGCAACAGAAACACGCAAAAAACCACAGCAGTTAATTAAATCGAACTGCAACATTAATCTGTGTAAAGGTGAGGGCAGAAAAGTAAAGTTGTTCCAGTCCGCGCCAAGAAGTCATGTATGGGGAGTACTAGGGATACACTGTATAGTTACACTTCTTAATCCCAGCACTAGACGGCAGTGAGTGGTCAAATTCAAGCACCGGTCCCTATGCCTGCTGGAAAGGGCTCCCGTTACCACTAAACAGGGGCCTTGGCAGGTCCCGGAGAATATTTGAGCGTTTTGGAAAAGAGAAAAAGTCTTGTCCCTGCGTAACAGAGATAGTAAATGATGGGGTTCGCCTCTCACAGCTTGCTACTGTCGTCACAAAATGCCATAGTTTGCTTCTGTCGTCATCAAATGTCGCAGATTTCATTGCAGTAAATTCCTTCAGTGTCATCTCTGGATGTAATGGCGGCAGCGGCGGCGGCAGCATATTCCCTACTCATGTAACCTGCTTCAACCCGGTCACATCTCATCTTCTGATTTCTCTAAACGAACGTACTGAATTCGTAAAAGCCAGAACAGGTGCGGTTGACTGCCGCACTGCTTTAAAGCTTATACGAACAAATTAAAAAGCAGTACAATTAACAGCTATCAGAAAGGCTCAACAAATTTCGTTTCTCCCTCAACCAGGTAGAAAAAATAGTTCCGCTATACAGAAAAGTCTGCAACAGTTCTGCTGTACCTAACACTCTGCAACAGTTGACTTTTTCTTCATTCGAGTGAAATATGGAATTTCCCTTTGTGTGTAAAGGCTACGTCATGGACGCATGTAAATATCTATGTTAAGAAATGCAGATATCACCGCCATATGAGTGTGAGTGACAAGTTTCAAGCTTTGGCCGCCTTACAGTGCCCACTTAATACGAGGTTCGAAGGGCTCCGGAGAAAATTCCCTGCCCTTTCAAGAAATTTACCGCCATTGAAAGTTCTGTTCGCATTCTCTTTAAGGATTCGTCTATACTGTCTCACCGTGCGAGATCTGAGGCTCTCACAGCGGTACAGAAAAGGATTCAAGTCTTCTGGGACATTACCCCGTGTCGACGGGCAAAACCGGCGGTTCGAAAGACAGTCCTGCCTACACTTTCAGGGTCAAGCTGTCCATGAATAGTAAGAAGTCCCTGATCCTGAACATGGAGGCTCTACGCTCCTCTGACAAGTAGCTAACTCTTCGCAAGTCTACTTGCATTCAAGAGCACAAAATTGATATGAAATTGAAGATAGTCCGATTTCGTGGTGGTGAGGTAACATGGGTCGACTCCACCATAGTCACATTAACATATATTACACAATGCACACACAAACTTTTACGCGGTTGGGGCAAATCCGGCAAGATACGGTTTGCATGCGACCCATAGTTGCAAAGATAACTTTGCCTGCGTATGTCTCTAAGCAATGTGTGCAATAAAAGTACACTCATGACAACAGGAAAAAAACAATGTAAAATGCAATTCACAGAACAGCTAGCGTGTAGATATTTTGAGTGTATTTTTACAAAACGAACTAGCAGTACAACGCATGTTTCCATAAATAAACAGGTGGTACGTTTTCAAAGTTGCTTCGGTGTTCAATCTCGGCTCTATTGGGGGGGGGGGGGGGGGATAAAAAGAAAAGACATTTTCAAAATAAAAAAAAAAAAAGGGAAAAAAA
>Ga0123352_10003510_pt1 | contig 22714 bp, 18 predicted proteins | sample TergutLab28metaG_FD_89700 | JGI IMG/M metagenome (GOLD analysis project Ga0123352, IMG submission 89700) | Labiotermes labralis P1 segment gut microbial communities from Petit-Saut dam, French Guiana - Lab288 P1 | ecosystem: Host-associated > Arthropoda: Insects > Digestive system > Gut ...
AAAACCAACAAGATGCAACAATCAGATGTTTATTATCAACTTCTGTCTCAACATGTTTCGGGCATCATTATGCCCATCTTCAGGAGAACAAAGACCGTGTGTTACTGCATATGGTGTACTGCGTTGGTTCTAGTAGGATGCGAGCACTAGTGCTTGCATCCTACAACGCAGCGCCCCACAACCGCTTCCAACCACATCCAGCAGAACCAACGCAGTACACCATATGCAGTAACACACGGTCTTTGTTCTCCTGAAGATGGGCATAATGATGCCCGAAACATGTTGAGACAGAAATTGATAATAAACATCTGATTGTTGCATCTTGTTGATTTTCTCTCTCTTCACACTTTGCTCACCATGCACGGTCACAGGAACCTAAAGGTTGACTACATGTAGTCACAAAAGGAACATGCAGGAGAAACAGCGATAATTAACACATGTGTCTTATTACATTAGCGCATTGTGTTAGGGCATGAAATACATATTTTTTTAAAAAATGCCCGGAATGGAAAGCTTCAAGAACCATTAAATACGCTCAAAAAATATACTTTAACGCGTTTTATATGACGTATTTAATACATTCTACTTAAATGTTTTTCAAAATAAGGCTGAAAACATTCCACATTAGACTGTAGCAATGCAGGATGCTGGTTATGAGAAGATAAACTCTTTCTCCATCTGTACATGTATCTGTGTTCTCGTCTGTCTCTCTCTTTCTCAGTTATCCGTTGGGTCCCGGGCGCCCGATTTCCAAGAAAAGCAACAACCATCACAAAAACTTTTGAAGCCAGAGAACACTTGGAGCGCTCTGTGGAATTTAAGCACCCAGACACGTATAGCGGGGTGGGAGGTCCCGAAACTGCAGCGGCTAGGTCTCGTCCCAATGATATCATTCCCATGCCAACTGCTCCACCATGTCCTCTACTGGCTGGCCTACCCGGGGTATAACCTGGCAAGCTTCTCGTTTAGTCATAAACTGCAAAACTTCAACCCTGTTTCGGCAAAGCAAGTGAAACAGATGAAAAGTGGAGAGAAAACAAAGAGAAAGAAACTTCTTGGCCGTAATCCCGCCCACTAAAACCAGCATATTGTTTCTTATCTTTATTTTAATTTTAATACATTTTCATATTTGTCATGGTTCCACTAAAGAAATGTGATTGTAAAATTCTGCAAGTATCAGAAAATTCTACCTTTTTTCTTCTATCAAATTCTTGACATAAGGATAGTTTCTTTCCCACGAAAACCAAGAGGTTTTGTACGTAAATGTCCATGTCCCAAGAACGAATACCGTATATTCTCGAATCTAATCCGCACCCGAATCTAAGCCGCACTAGTTTTTGACGATTTCTTAAACGAAAAAAAAAAAGTTAGTTCGCGGTTCTAATCCGCACCTTTCCTTCAATAGCACCTTGCCTACAAGGCAGACTGATTGAATAATATTGGGTGTTACCAAGGATTTAACCGTTAACCGACTAACGCGCCGTGTGTGAAGTGGCCATTTAACTGCCAGTGATACAGTTATGAGTTATGAGTGATTACGGCGAGTCTGATGAATAATAAATTATAAATATTATATAATATATAATATTATGAATAATAAATAAAATAATAAATTATTGTATTGTATTGCTCTTACGGCATGTTCAGCGGCTCTATCATTTTTCCAAAATCCAGCTCACGACCACGAATCTAATCCGCACGCGATTCTAATCCGCAGCTGATTTTTTGGCCCTATGAAACTGTAAAAAGTGTGCGGATTAGATTCGAGAATATACGGTACCTTACCAGACACAAGAACACTTGCTGATGCCACTAGTGTCAACATTTTTGGTACAGTGTGTCTTAATTGCTATTTAGTATAAAACGCCTCACACAAGTAAGCTGTTTACTTCCATTAAATTGTCGTTTATTCTGGTAAGGGAGTTATAATAAATTTGTAAGTATACTTTACAACAATCAGCTTCAAGCACTGATTATTACAAAAACGTACATAAAGTTCATAAGTAAAAAAATGAAGTTGTTTGCAAATTTACGGTCACCCAAATTGGTAGCGTCATTGATTGTGTGCAGAAAGTTATGCAGTTAAATCCACGTTTTAAACTGATAAATTTAAACAATCAAAATTATTTTTTTTACTGTGTTTGTTAAGTCTTTAATGAAAAGTGGAATAATTTGGGAGGGGGCATTTCATTTGTGAACAAAATGGTATTTACTTTAAAAAATTGATAAACGTGATTGATCCAAATCCTAGAATAATTAGTTCAATTACAAAATTTCATATTTTCAGAAAGTAAAAAACTTCTCCTGCTATTGAAATTGTAAATACTGTCCCAGCAACTCGAAACTCTTATGAATAAAAAAAACTCAAATTAAAGTGTCCCTAAAAGTTACTTACATATATACATACATACATACACAGTTCATTTGCTCTTTTGGTAAAATTTGTTTTTTTACATATGACATATAATCTTATTATCAGAGTTATATAATTATCTATGTAATATCTGAATAATTTGTGAAACTCTGATAATATATCTTATTATATTATTTCTTTACACGTGTATTTTTTATTTCTATGCCGTTCAATAAACTGTCCTCATTTTGATAAAACTGTTAATCCAAGGAATGTTTAATGTACATATTTATGTATGTACGTATAAATGTATATATGTATATAAGTACATATGTATATAGGTGCATATGTATGTACATACGTATTTACTTATGTATAAGAGTATGGTTGTATCTTTGTAAGATATTGTAAATGTGCATATATATAACGTAAACTTTAATAAGCACATTTTTCATTTCTACGTCACTTCACATGCTGTTGCCAATTTGACTATATTTTGGATCCTTGGAATCTGTTATGTATGTATACAAGTTTGTATACATGTATGTATGTATGAATGCATGTATATATTTAAACAATATGAACCAAGAAAATGTCCCTTTTCAAAATTAATATTTTAATTTTTTATATCTCTCACGTGTTTCGAATCCGAATCTTCAGGAAGGGAGTAGAAGAGTGTGTTCGTAAACCTCGTCTACCTACAACACTGCTTACACTGATGCATGCAAAACACACTATACCACAGTATACCTGTATGTGCAACCGTCTTCCTGAAGAAGAACCTTTGGTTTCGATATATGGAGAAAATATCAACAAATTAAAAATTAGTATATTAATTTAGAAAATGCACATTTATGTTTTTTTTAACATTGTATAGTTATATTACAGACCAGCCTCGTGTTCTAGTGGTCAGAATCTCTGACTACTAATCATGAGGTTCCGGGTTCGATTCCCGGCTCTACCGTGGAAATTTTCCCTGAAAGGGAGGATTCCCGCGGCGACCATGGTCTGGGTAGGTTGGTAGAATTTAGGTATAAGGGCCCTCCTGGCACTACATCCTCCTATATCACCATTCACATCATCGGGACAACGTAACTGCGCCTTCTGGGCGTCCCAAACTCAGAAGTCGGTTACATTCCCAGGAGGGAGGGCCACAAAATCCACAAGGACATGTGGTGGCATTGGACAAAAAAAGTTATATTACAACGCATGGGGTAAAAATTAAAAAAAATGTAAGTATGCACATATGCACATACATGTGTTTGTATGTGTGTATATATGTATATAAGTATACATGAATTCATGTGCATACGTATGTATATGTATACACGTATTTAGGTATGTAAGCGTGTATACCTTTGTAATGTGCGTATGTAAACATACGGCAGCCTTTACTCCTGCATGTACTAGAAATTTTATGTTAAAAAAATGTCCAGCCAACATCAGTACGCTGGGATTTCAACAACAAAATATAGGCATCATAAAACGTGTGTTTCCATCTATAGCAGAAAATATTTCTGGTCGGATGGGCATATCCGTCGGCTTACATTGTGAAGCTTCGGTAATAACGCATGCGCGATGGTGCGGTATCATTTTGGCAAAGTTTTCCACCTCCCTAGTTCTGCTCGCATTGGTAGATTAGAGCTGCAGATTGACCTAGTTCAGTTTAATGTAGCCCCATGTAATCCAGACTGCCCCTTCCGTTGGATTTCAGCGAAAGATGGAATTGAATGATAAATCCGTGGCCTGAACCACCGCGATATCTCAAACACCGTCAGAATAGTAACCAAAAATTGTTCTTGTTGAAATGGGAAAAATTCTCTTATAAAATCTAGAGTGAAATAAATGTAAAAATGGACTTAACACTTTATACTTTGAGTTTGGGGAGAGAACATAAAAAAAAAGCCGGAGGAAAAAAGTATTCTGTTTATTGAAAGAAGAAAAATAAAGATAGAAGTGAATGTAAAGATCCTCCCATATCATGATACGTCGGCACAGAGGTGGAGTCGATGTACGGCTCTACTCTTTTTTAACCTCAACATTAGATGGGGTGAGTGTTCAATCTTACGCTCCGACAGCTTTATCCCTGTGGAAGGGTCCTGTACGCATGATACGGTAAGCTGAGTCGGTACCACGATCGGCCTGGAAGCGTGTGGAATAAAGAAAATCTTTTGTCTCATAACCTTACTTCGAACTCCGAAATATCCAACCCGCAGCGAGCCGCTATAGTACAGACTATGTTGTCACTAACGCAGAAAAGTTGTTCATTAATTTTATATTTTATTTTCTGCGAAATAGATAAGATAGATATGTTAGATATCTCACATTAATAATGTATACTTAATTTAGATCTTCGCCTGCCCCTATAATTTTATCAGAAGTCAGTCGTAATATTTTGACGTTCAGGTGACCGTGCATAGTGATAAATTCTTATATTAAAACCAACTAGATGCACTAATTTCTCAAATTTATTTTTGGAACAAAACTCTACATGTTTCGGACAGTTCCTCTGTCCATCATCAGGAGTTTTTCACCGTACACACAGCAATGGTATATGTCATACAGGTTTGCTGACAGCCTGCAGCTCGCAAGCTGTCAGATCAAATCCAGGGAATGACTACTGAGGCTCAATTCGGAATCTTTTGCCTTATCATTTTCTATCTGAGAACGTAACAAGACAGGCTGTATGGGTATGAACATAACATTGAGCTACCTTCGTGCAACGATTTTGGCAGCGGAAAAGCAATAAGTATTAGATATTCTAAGCGTGTATCTGTAGCCTAGGTATTCAGCATTCAATGAGCACGAACCATATTGTCATCTGTGGCCTGTTCGGTTCTACAATACTTTTCCACTTATCGCATAAAAGGCACGAATTTAAAAAAGTATATTGAATATAAAATGTGTGTTTCAATTTTCTTTCTTAAGTTATATTGACCTTTCGACACTCCTTCCTGGTTATCAATTTGGCTTTAGAGCTGGTCACTCTACTATCCACCAAAAGCATCGGGTCGTCCATGAGATCGCAAAAGGCCTAGAGGGTCAGCAACTGTGTACGGCAGTCTTCCTATACGTCGCCCAGGCATTCGATAAAGTGTGGCATACTGGTTTGCTATATAAACTCAAGACCACACTCCCTGGTCCGTATTAACTACTCTTGAAGACATATCTTCATTCACGCTACTTTCAAGTCAAGTACAACAGCTCCTATTCCTCCTGTTATGAGGTGGTATCTGGTGTTCCACAGGGAAGTGTCTTAGGCCCCTTGCTCTATCTGATCTTCACTGCCGACTTGCCCTCAACAGATCATACCACCATCGCCACTTTTGCGGATGACACCGGGCTGATTGCGGTCCATGCTGATCCAATCGTCGCCTCGCAACAACTTCAAAACCACCTCGACATCCTCCAAAAATGGGTCGACACATGGAAAATCAAAACCAACCAGGCAAAGTCCGTTCATGTAATGTTCACCACCAAATGTACACTCTGCCCGCCGGTGACTATGAATAATGTCCTGATCCCAATGCAGCCCGACGTTAAATATCTAGGATTTCACATTGACCAACGCTTAACCTGGCGCACACATATCAAAACGAAGCGTCACCACTTAAATCTAAAATTGTGAGGCATGTACTGGCTTTTGGGACGAAGATCAAAGCTTTCTCTTGAAAACAAACTTCGCTTGTACAAATGCGTGCTCAAACCTGTATGGACGTACGGTATACAACTCTGGGGCTGTGCGAAGCCGTCCCATACACAAATCATCCAACGGCTGCAGTCAAAAATTCTGCGGTCCATAACCAACGCGCCGTGGTACGTCTCTAATTCTACCATACAAAATGATTTGCACATTCCATTTGTCCCTACGGAGATCAGCAGTTTATCCTTCCTCTACCACCAACGGCTGGCAGGCCATCACAATGCTCTAATCACTGCAATGACCATTCCACCCACCATCGTACGAAGATTGAAAAGACAGTGGCCGACTGATCTATCCCACAATACAGCGGAAATTAACCTGTCCTGTATCACCTACTTCCGGGTTTTCGATGGAGTGTCATTGATGAATGGCTTCTCTCTTCATGTTACCACTTCTAGCACATTTACTTATTGCTCCTCTTACGGAGTAGATTGTAAATTGACATTACGTAAATAAAAAAATTTTCTTTACAAATTTAGTCTGAAACATTTTTCATTCTAAGAAGAACTGAGCAAGGTGTGATAAAAAAATTTGTATTGATCTTCGTTTAATGTACCCGTTTTCCTTGTCTTGTTTTAATGAAAACTGAATTTTCTTGACAGATTTTCGAAAAATACTCAAATATCAAACTTCATGAAAATCTGTCCAATGGGAGCCGAAATGTTCCATGCGAACAGACTGACGAACAGACGGACAGAAATGGCGAAGCTAAGAGTCACTTCTCTTAACTTTGCGAAAGCGCCTAAAAATTGAAATAAATTTAAAGGACAATAAATTTATGACATACAATTGAACTGCTAGTTCACCCGTGAAATTTTAGTTTGTGTGAGACTTGCTGTCTCGCACTGGGAGACTACCTAAAACGAGGCTGTTTGAGAGGAGATTATATGGGTTTGGCGGAGACGTAACGTGAAGTTCGGAAAAACTGCATGTAAATGAGCTTCATAAAGTTGAATACTCGACAACCGTATTTGGAGACGAAATGCAGATTGTCGAGATGCTTATATAATGCGGCAGGCATGGGCCAGATCAGAAATACACAAAAACGTGTGTCATGAAATTTGATGTGAAGAGGTCCAGGCTTGAATTTGCGGATGTCATTGGACGGATTTTAAGCGCAAATGATGAGAATGTGGATTGCATTTATCTACTTCAGGCTAGAGATAAGAGATGAACTTTGGCCATATGTTTTTAAGAGAGCGTAATCCATGAGGTTACGCAAGAAACTATAGTACTACTAGTAGTAGTAATGTTCGCAGTAGTAGTACTAGCGACAGTAGTTATACTAATAATGAGTTGTTGCTAATAATAATAATACTGATAACATCAGTCGAATTCTACTTCTTTTCTCAAACACTTAGACTTCTCCACTGGAAGAAACTTCCACTTTTAATCAGTGCTCAGAAATACATAAATGAAGACATAGAACAGCAAGAAACAAACTTTGCTATACTTGTCTGGTAATTTGCGTTTTTGACAGTATGGAAATGGTCGTTTCTTAGAGAACTGATCTAATAATTTAAAATTATGGAATTTCTGCAGTTCCTGTACTCTATGTATAGTGTCAGATTTTATGGGAATTCATCTCTGACGAGCCGGGTTATAGACTGTAACGTAAACACGTATCTTATCCGCCCTCGCAGCACCCACGATATGGGATATTTTTGAAACTTTATCACCACCCTTCAAGTTTTAGAACGTAACACCACAGCTGTTACATGTTTCAAATGTGCAGAAAATAAGGTTTTATTACCATAAGCCACACAATAAAACTATAGAATTACTCAATAAACTTCGAAAATTTTACAAGGATATTCCTTATTATTCTAAATTTTGTCTATTAAGAATGAAGCTACTTAATTTTGCATTATAAAGTAGCCGGCATATTTATATGAACATTTATTTTATACTTCAGAGCACAAGCATGCCGACATAATTTTCGATTGAGTAACGATAGTGTAACAGAAAGATAAGAGACTAAAATTTCTCGCTCGTTTAAAGTAAATAGTTAAGGCTTACGCATCTTGGAGGTCTCTTTAGCACATTTATAACCACATGGACTCACACACACGAGCACTCACACACACACTTGCGCCAGAGCAGTGCACCAGTGTTGAGAAATTACTGTCATGGGAAACTGAAAATTATGACACTACGTTCCACTTTGTTGACAATGAACTTCGAGTGACCTCTAAACCATTTTGTAAAAGACTCATGTTTCTTTGTCTTTCGCTTTTACACGTTCATAACTACAAAAAACATTCGCCCCGCTGTAGAAAATCTATATATATATATATATATATATATATATATATATATATATACACACACACACACACACACACACACATGTATTAAATTACTTCGTACAAAACATTTAAAAATGTTTAAAATTTTCCGTATTTAACCTTTATACATCGGACGCAGTTATTCACAATAAACAGAAAAGTATTGAGACCTTCTCTCTTAGTTGTTTTTTCAGTAAAAAGCGCCTGGACATTCGAGATTAAATCCTACTGGGATACACATACAAAACACAAATTTGAAAATATGAGAAATGCTATAACAACTTGTAAATCTGCACAGTCATTTCCAAACGTTTATGCATTCGGAGGAAAAGGTGATAAGGAATGCGGAATGCAGGCAAGAGATACGAGCTTAGACACCGGTTAGTACGTTTTATATGCATTAGCCCACTACGTTAAAACACTGAACTGTAAACATATCTCATACACGTCATGCTATTTACCCCATTCTTAAGAATATTTTTAAAAAGACTCTAATGATAAAGGTGAATCTTGTGTTGGTAACATTAGAGCAAATTCAAAGTTTCAAATAACTTTTGAATTATGACAAATGTTATTAATTATAATAATTTAATTTGCCCTACATCAGTTGTTTCTGATGTAGATGGCAGCAGTAATTTCCTTTCGGCTTCTTATAAACTAAGAAAAGTCAATGACATTAAAAATTTTAAATAAACACATTTTGTCCGCTATTAAAAAATTGCAATTTTTTATATTCACAATCCCCATTATCTACAGACGAACAGAACAGGTGTGACAGCCGAATATAAGTCTCTTCTTTTACATAGGTGTATTATTTTACAAAGCAGAATCAGGAGCATGAATTAGGTGTGGTTTATCCACCAGTAACAGGGAAAATAGTTTAAATAGAATATTTAACTTGGACATTCCCCATGTCTCGTATTATACGAATGTTAGTTATTAACCACCACAAACAGAACTGTTTTATCAGACGAGTGACAAGGCTATGTGTTTGGACAACGGTCATCACAAGGCCACTAAAGGTCATTACAAACAAAATGACATTTACAATTTCTCATCTGAAATCTCAATCTAATTACACAAAAATAAACTGCAATTGTAGTTGTATTTGTATGAACTTTTAGAACTTGAAGATGACCACTTAGCGGTCGAAACATGTAACCGTGTTGCTAATCTGATAAAATATATTAAACGGCTGTGTTTACGGTGATTAATACTATCCTGTAAGATTCAAAGTAAAATTGTCGTGGCCGTTTATTAGTTACAATATCCACACTTCTACGGTGAAATTTAAGACAGTGTGAAAAAGCCAAGTTTCAGTTGGACGTTATCACTTCACAGATCTGAACTGCCGTTCCTCCCCAAGTAAGTTACGGGCCCGATGATACTCTTTTCGGTTCCGGCAAGGACAAGATAGTTTTACGTTCCCCAAATCGCCCAGATAGATTCCATAGCCCACCCAGCCTCTTATTCTCTTTGTACCAGACGACATTTCCCCGCAGGTAAAGCGGCCGTGGCTTGAGGCTGACCATTCTACACTACCTAATGCCAAAGTTAAAAATGTGTGGTGCAGTAACTCATTTCTCCCCATAAGCCTTCATGCCTTGCGTAATAGAAACTAACTGTAGTTCGTCACTCACACAATTCAGACCCAATGTAAAAAATACTAACATGCCGATTATTTTTAGAGTTACTTCAGTGACAGACAGCTTAAATATCGTATCTATACGTACGGTAGCTTGAGCACTGAAGGCGCTTGCGCATTTCATTTTTGTTAAAAAAACAAATTGGCGACGTTCTCACAAAGAACGAAGATCTTGTACTGTATAAAAACAATTATTCCAATTGTAGACAAAAGTAACGTGAAATTTTGCCTTTGCAGGACAAGAAGGCATATGGAAAAGTTCTCATTATTTTTAACCTTGGCTCTAGATGGAAGTGGGTGGTCAGGTTCACGCCTCGGAAATTTTAGTGCCGTGGACAAAATTCTCGGTAGCACCGGATTAGAGGACTGTGAGGCCTGCCCGCGCTGCCAGGTAGTTTTAGTGTAAAAGCTGGATAAAGCTTGTTGAACTGCATCAAAGTGATGAGAGTGGAGGACAATCAGTCTCTTCCCTCCTCTTTTCTCCCCTCTTGCATTCCCAAGAACATGCAAACTGCAACTTGTCGCCAAGATTCTGTCTAGCAATTCTTCCGTAAATGTCCTTCATTCCTGTGTCACATTTTTATTAGCTTTCTTTTCCTTTTTCTTCTTTCTTCCTATCTACTCCTTTTTATGATTTAAAATTTCGCGGAACTCGTCAATCCCATTTCAATCTCCACCCCTTCTCGAAGTTTCTTTTATTTTTCCCTCGGGAGACTTTGCTAAAAATATCTTTTAAAATCCCCTACAAAATTTTCCTGAAGTCGCCTTCAAAATTCTAATTCCGGTTGTTATCCGCAAGACTGCGGTTTTAAAGTATGCTACAGTCTACTAAGTATAAAAACATAACAGCCAAATTGTACAATAATTATAATTCTTTAATTACAACCAACAAGATGCAACTATTTTTGATTATTTATTTCTAAAAGGCTCTACATGTTTCGGGCGGTTCCTCCGCCCATCATCAGGAGCACATAACTGTACCTTGAGTTTCAGGTCTTGTCAACCAATAATGCTGCAGGCAGGTATCGTAATTGAGATGGAACTCATGTAGAGCCTTTTAGAAATAAATAAACAAAATAGTTGCATCTTGTTGGTTGTAATTAAAAAATCATACTAACGATGCACGGACACACGAATATCAATTATAAAATTAATTTCTTTATGAAAAATGTATCTATTATACATTATACATTACACATACTGATGCATAATTTCAGGCTTCGACCGCAATGTAAAAGATTTTCGCTCTTTTGTGATATTACGCAGCGTAGATTAGCAGTTTACGGGACAAACATTTGGGCCCGTCTTCAAGGGTCAAGCAGCCCAAGAAGAGTTCTTCTTTCTGTTCGAGTCTTGGACAACATCGACCAAGAAAATAATTCTTTATGCAGTAAGCACATTGACCCTGCAATATTAAAAATATATTTGAAGAAGATTCAGAAGAAATAAAAATGACAGCGCTTGGAATATTCAAGCCTTCCATACCCGCTCTGAAGGTTCAACCCTCCACCCTTTCAATACATTCTGAATGCTCCTTTCCAGGAATAAGGTGCCTGGGGTGGGGGGGGGGGTGTAGCTGACTACTAACCTTTACATTGTGCAGAATTTAAGAGTGGCTGCGGTAATACTTTTACTTTACCTTTATTCCTCCATGCAGTACTATTTAATAACGTTAGCTTTCAGTTACATTAAATAGAAAATACATGGAAACTGATTTATTTCTTAGTTGTTTATCGTATAGCATGAAGAGTCGAGTGTTTTGTGATGTGGCTTCCTCTCAATCGATATGTTTTCAACGAGGTTTCGGTAGAACTTTCTTCCTATATCTTCACATTCCGAGTATTTTAATAAGGCGTATCGTGGATTGCTTGTTTCCTGAAGACGGAGACGGGAATCGTTCTTATAATAAAACCAACGAGATGCACTAATATCTCAAATTCATTTTTGGAAGAGACATCTACAAATTTCGGAGAGGGTTTCTGTCCATCATCAGGAGTCTAGTACTGTATATGCAGCAATAGGTATATGACATACAGGTTATGGACCATCCTGATCCCGCTAGCAAGCAGTCAGCAAAACCTGTATGACATATAACTGTTGCTATGTATACAGTAATAAGACTCCTGATGATGGACAGAAAACATGTCCGAAACATTTAGAATTCTATCCCAAAAATGAATTTGAGAAATTAGTGCATCTCGTTGGTTTTATTATAAGAATATATCACGATGCACGGTCCTCTGAATGTCAAATACGGGAATCGTTTTGGACTGAATTTGAAGCACGGATCTTCTTCGAAAAGATGACGGTATTTGCCCATCGACAAGGTTTAGTTTCCCAGAAGACGCGAATCTTCATCAATATTCTATGAGAACCCCAACTTACCATATCTCGCACGTGTGAACATTTTAAATTTTAGAGGTCTTACATGACATGCAGTGTAGCTTCAGGAAACATAGACCCGGACTTAGTCAGCCAATAGATAGATGGAACAATCTTAAAATTGCACATAAAGCACGTATCGTATAATGCCTAATCGTGAAATTTAAACCAGCTATGTTCGCTAAACGTGGCAATAACCAGCACTTTTTCGCAACATATCCAAAACGTTTCGGGCGGTTAGGAATTCGGTACAGTACGATGGGAAGCATTAAAAACTTTACACTCTGTATTTTAATACGACAGCAGTTTATCAGTTTACATATTAATACATTGTATATAGACGTATTAACAGTGTGTGATTTATACAGTAATAAGTCATTTGTAGAAATAAAACATGGCTCAATTACGTAATAAAAGCAATCCCACATACATTAGCCGCCAACTAATATATATACATATATATATATACATATACACATATGTGTGTGTATGTGTATGTGTGTGTGTATGTGTGTGTGTGTGTGTGTGTGTGTGTGTGTGTGCGCGCGCGCATGTCTGGTTAGGTCGCAAGTGTCGGATTTTACTTCAAGTTTAAATTAGATATTCGAAGAAGTCTTGCCAGCCTTACTTTCGTAATAAATGGGTGTAATTCTTAAAAGTACCCGAGTAGTACTTTTACGTGATAAAAATATTATATAATACAGCATTAATGAAGCGTACAGCGATGGTCTTTGTAGTGCATGAGAAAGTGCAACAGTGTTGTTTTTCAGATAATCTTTAAATTACCTGAAAGCAACAAACGAGTCTCTCTTCTCATACGTTATCCGTCCAATGGGAAACGAGAGGTGGACTACGTGTAGACAGACACACAGACAGACGGACAGATGGACACAGACGACGAAAAAATAGTCGCTTTTCGCACCTTCACTAGAAATAGTCTAGGAAGGAACTACATGAAACAAAGGAGGGAAAAGTATATAAGGATTTCCGCTGTACAGGTGGTTCATGAATACCTGATAACTTTTGATGACTTTTGCGTACATTTTGTGACGTAGGAGATGACAGCTATTGGGAGTTGTTTTGCGTGAAAATAAAGGGACTGCAGTTGGCATGTTACATGTTTATAGTTCCAACATGGGCGGCCAAATAGTGCTCAACCCAAAGAAGAACAGAATGTTGTGGCAAGCGTGACGCTGGGTAAATAACAGCTAAAAAAAACGCTTAACTCTGGAATTTTAATATTATTTGTTAAATATTTGATAGGTCTATTAACTCGTGATAACTCCAGTCTTATTAAATTATTCGAATTCCAATTGTTCATATGCAAACAGGACCTTTAAAATGCTTAGGTAAGATAGCTATGTTTAACTGCATAAAATTTACTCGTCGCCTTGAAGCAAATAGTGGGTACTAAAGGACTTTATTTTAGGATATAAAGGGCTTGGATAACGGTAGCTACATAGGCTACGTTGTGAGGTTAGCTATGTACAGCAATTTTATTTCACACAATAATTTTATTTTTAAACGTTTAGTGGAAATATGTAATGTTAAATGATTTATACAACTGACGAATGCACCTATATTTCGTCTGTTGAATTCAAACCTGTATTTTCTACAGACATATATATATATATATATTAAGCCTACATATGTATAAACCTGCACGTGTATATAAAACACATCAAGAACATAAACACAATTTAATGATGTCCATATTAAAAAAAAAGACCATGCTTTTATTGCTATTATAACAAAATATTTACTAATAGTAAACTGTATTCTATTGCGGAAGAAATTAAGAGCAGATTGAGGTCAGGAAATGCTTGCTATCATTCGGTGCAGAATCTTTTGTCTTCCAGGTTGTTATCCAAAAATTTAAAGATTAAGATATATAGAACTATAGTTTTGCCTGTTGTTTTATATGGGTGTGAAACTTGGTCACTGACATTGCGGGAGGAAAGGAAGCTGAGGGTGTTTGAGAACATGGTGTTGAGGAGAATATTTGGACCTACGAGGGACGAGGTAACGTGGGAATGGTGGAGACTGCATAACGAGGAGCTAAATGATTTGTACTCCTCACCCAATATTGTGCGGGTGATAAAATCTAGAAGAATGAGATGGGCTGGGCATTTGGCGCGTATGGGTGAGGAGAGGAGGGTGTATAGGGTCTTGGTGGAGAAACCGGAGGGAAAGAAACCACTGGGGAGACCTAGGCGTAGATGGGTGGATAATATTAGGACGGATCTCCAGGAGTTGGGATGTGAGTATGTGGGCTGGATTGGGCTGGCCCAGTATAAAGAGAGGTGGCAGACGCTTTTGAGTGAGGTAATGAACCTTCGGGTTCCGTGAAATGCGGGGAATTTCTTGACTAGCTGCAAACCAGTTAGGTTCTCAAGAAGGATTCTGCACCATGGAGTAAGTAAGTAGGTAAGTAACAGTAAACTTAGTACCCTTTCTTTTTAATACAGGGTTATTCATAAGTCCGTGAAACTGTTTAAAAATTCGCAACAAATAAACTACTCAACGGATCATGGTAGTTCTTACGCCAATAGAGAGAGAAACTCGCCAAGTTTTTTTTTACATATTTCACAGATGCTCAATGTGTCCACCTTTGGTAATACGGCAAACATCTATGCGATAGTCCATCTCGTTCCACACGCGTATCAGCCTATCACGGTCTACCAGAGCCACAGCAGCGGTGATACGGTTGCGAAAATCTGGAGATTAGCGGAGAGTGGAGGCACAAAGACAGTGTCTTTCACAAACCCCCAGAAGGAAATGTCGCACGGGGTTAAATCAGGGGACCGGGGTGGCCATCGCATTAACGCGCCATCTTCTTTTCCTGTGCGTTCTATCTACCTTTGTGGCAAGTTTCGATTGAGATACCCTCGCACGTCTTTGTAGTGAGCCGGAGAGCCGTCTTGTTGAAAGATGTAATCATTACTGTCTTCATTCAACCGTGGCATCAGCCAGTTTTCTAACATGTTTCCCTGACTTATGAATAATCCTGTATTTTAACGTATGTACTGTGCATCTTGTACAGTTTTTTTATTATCCAGACCAACCAATGTACAATATATATATGTAGTAATAATATTTTGTATATCATAAACCCTCCTACGTGTTTCAATGCATCTGCATCATCTTCAGGGAGTCTTAATTTTATACTTTGTACTTCTTACCATCATACCAGCATAGAGGAAGCACCACCATAGGTATTACAGCCGTACGACTGTTCCGACCGTACATGCATCCACCAAGCAAACAACTTCCAAGTGTTATAATTACTAACGTTTTACAAATTGTATATTATCATTCAATAACAATCACGTTAACAATTTAATCTACTAATTTTATTGAGTTTCTACTTTTAATAATTTTGTAACCTTAGCAAAGTACAAGGTTAAGACTGCCTAAAGATAATGCACCAGCATTGAAACATGTAGGAGGGCTTACGATATATGACATATTATTAATACATATATGTGTATATATATATATATATATGTTTCATTGTTTGATCTGGATAATAAAAAACTTAAACCCTTTCATTTAATCATACGTGCATAAATGTACATAATAACACAAATCAATACTTTAATTCAGAATTTTAAGTATTTTTCCTTCGACCTCACAAGAGTCATCCTTATGCAATATCAAACAACACGTACGTTTTTCGCACTCACTGAAATCTTTCACACCAAGAATCAACCAAAACTTCAACTGATTTTACCGGAATTTCGTTACTGTTTTTGTGTACATTACGAGACACAGCCTAACGTAAACTACTCTGCCAGGGTTGTACATTAGATATATTTTATCGCAGTGACAGTGATACGTGTACAGTGCAGTATTTACAACAAGTGTAAGGCAAATAAACATTGCTGTGTCCCAATCTCAACTTGCAGCATTTGTATACAGTCGGGACGGAGCCAGGCGCGTCTCATAAAGGATGTCGGCGTCTCTGAGCTAATACCAGACTGTGCCGCTGAAACTGCCCGCTGAATGTTTGTATGTGAAGTGAGTATAAAAGTTGTGGGTTAGCTTAGCACACAGCCCCTTACTGCCCCTCTGATATCACTGGGGAGAAATGAGAAACAGAGGTGCTGAGAGATACGAGCTGGCGTACCTCTTTGCTTCTTTCCTCCCGTCGACGCAGAGAAAATACTTTTGAGTAAATAGTTGGAAAGGATCCTCAGGATTATTGTACCGACAAAGTAAAGATTTGAATTCGAACTCGCTTGAAATTGTGGCGATGTGGAAAAAAAAATTATATTAAGGCATGTAAGAAATATTTAATATATATTTTCCAAAACCTCAAATTGTTATGATGGATTTAATTTTTCATGAGAAAGGTTTTAGACCTTACTCTATAGCCAGTACTTTCTTACATTCTGAGAGCAGGCCTGTTCTAACACGAAACAAAAACAAGTTATCATTCATAAATATTATGCTTTACGTATCCGCATTTTGAACAAAGTTTGAAGTGGAAGACTTGGAAGGCAAGGCTGGCCATATCTGAATGTTACGTAATATTAAATAGCTGTTAACCATTCTATATTCTGCAGTCATTTCAATTTGCGCGTGGAAAACTGAAACAACTATGGAGAATCTAGACTACGATATGCTAGCACACAAAAGTCACTCTTCGTTCCGCGATTATTAGATTGTGTTATTTTTCGATAATCATTCTTATTTCTGCATTAAATATAAATGCACGTATGTCTTCCTTTAAAAATCCAAAAATCTTAATGAGCCTCCTTGTGCCTGACTTCAGAATCTTCTTTGAATCTCATCACCATCATTTGCTTTCATTAACACCGCACCTATTCTTGCTTTCTTTTCTGAGTTACATAACAGTGCTGCCCATGTACAAGACATACAGTACAGAATGATTCAAAATGACGACATGGGAAATATTTTGAAGGAAGTGTTTACGGTCTAATCGTAGTAGAATACAATACCGAAATTTGCCTGAAAAACTGAGTAAAACAGAGAAAATCTCAGTCAGGTTAGCCAGTATTCTTTACAAACATTTTCTGAAAGCATGTACAGTACTACTGCTACGCCAATCTTTTCCATCTGAATGCGTTTAATCTGCCCAATCTTCTTGTTCCACTCTTAACACAAGCCTAACTGATATGCAGGTCTAGTGACATTCATCCAAATGAATTCACGTGTCTCCATCAAGGCATAAAATTTATCACAGTCGTCATATTTTAAATGTAATACTTCTACTTGCTTCTGGACCTCTTCGCTAATATAATTTTTCCATATAACTTTAAAGTAAAGCTGGATTTTTTTTTTTTTTTTTTACATGCCATGACGGCGTTTCGAAGGGGGTGAAGATTTATCACAAATTGTTCTTAAGTTGGTAACTAAATGGAGGTTACTAAGAGGTCAGTTGACGCGACGGACCCTTTACCTTCGGAGAAAATCCCCAACACCCTGTGAGTAGGAGGTTGTATTGGCTACACATTTGGTTTGGACGATGTAGAAAAGAGAAAAATCTCCCTCCTTGGCTGGAAGTGGAACAAATTGAAGAGTTCCCTCTATTACTATGATCTTGATTTCACTTACGTTATTTTATTCGTCAACTAAGGATAAACGATTTCCAATAATATACCTTTAAGAAAAGTATCATAAATAAAGAAGCAACTGAGAAATGCACGATTCTAAATGTTCATGACGCAAAGAGACATTATCACTGTTGCGCTTATAAATTCTCTTATTGTAACGTAAAACTTCCCACTTCTCCCAAGCAAAACATTTGTTTGTGTATTAGAAATTACAACTGTGTTTATTTCTTTTGGGTGGAAGTAAAGGTTATGCATTAGGCATTAATTTGTTTTTATTATGTCATTAGAAAATTCTTTCTTTCAAATATTTAATACTTCAAACGCGTTTTTTGTCTTCTAGGTTAAACATCGAAATTGGGAAAAAAGAAATTACCTGTCGGCTTAAGCGTTACTAGGAAAATAGGTCGCGGTGACATGAACATACTTCCTATCAGGAACGGCTGCAAGGTATGTAGGACTATCCTCAAAACTTTCAGACACTACAGGTAAATTTTGATTACCTTAAATACAGTCTAATTTTCTTTTTTGTTTATTTTGTAGTTTATAATAATACAACGTCAAGGGCAATAATGAATTGTGAAGTGTGTGGCAGGAAACGGTCGTGGCTTAATTTAATTTACTATCAACTTACTTGTAAATGGAACACTAATAAATACCACAAAATAAATCCGAATACACGATTCAAAAGAAGTACTCCAGAATATAATTACCCATTGAAATTACTGGCACGACAAGGAGCTCGTGGTTTTGAAGCATGTCTACAAATCTGTTTATTTTTTTCACTATGCCTATTTCTTTGCAGAGAAGAGGAAGATTATAATATTACAAATATCTTTTAATACAAGTATACAGCGCTTTTGTAATAAGCCTATAGGCCTACATAACTACTTGCAGGTACATTTTACATTGTCATTATCTCTTGATAGAATGTGTATAAGACTTTGTAGTATCTAAAATACTAGCAGGCAGTTACCTTCCGTACCTTTAAAAGGTAGAGGGCCGTATGTCCATTATGTAATCAAGCAGCCATCTCTGTTTCTTACAGTTGTTAGATTATTTTATTAGAGATATAGTGCATATATACATATATAATATAATATAATATAATATAACGTTCAGTATTTAGTCTGCTATATTTTATTTCATTTTATTTTATTTCACCTGTATATAATGTGAAGGGGATATTAGTTATTTCAAGTTTTGATATCTGCTGAAAAAACGTAATTGGGTTAATGAGCTCCCTTACAAACGTGTTCCAAAGAATTTCTATATCAGTCACCTTAAAACAGTCAGCCAGTTTAGCCGCTTGACGGATTACTAACATGGGAAATTGTAACTTACGAACTACTTCAACAGGCAAATTGATAAATGTCAGAATATATTTAAATAATAACATTCTCTTTGGTACGGCATTATGCTATGGATAAATGTATTTACACAAATGCAAGTATTCCCGTCAGTAGCTAAATGTGTCATATTAAAACACATCTCTCTCTCTCTCTCTCTCTGTTAAGAGAGAATGCTATTTAAATTTTTCCCCTCTTGAGTAGACTCTGTTTGCGGGATGGCGACTTTTGTATCTAAATTTCTCAGCAACTAAAATCACGTTATTGGTTAATTAATTCGTTTTATTTCGACGCTGTTTGTGGTTGGTCTTAAGAATATAATAATAACACAATTTATATTAAGCGCAAAAGGAAGGCGACGAGGGCAAGGAAAATACGAGTACATTGTAGGCTCTATTGAAGGGAAAATACCTGCACAGCTGCTGGAATTACAACGTGCACACTCTCACGTTATTTCTCTTTATTTTCGAGGGTAATTTTATAAAAACGTGTTTTTGTATTAGGCGTCTTCTCTAAAAGAAGGTAACTCCGACAAAACATTGGGTCTTTGAGCAGTTGAGCAGAAATTGCTGCACACACTATGGAGTTTATTTTTCATGCCAAAGACAAGATTCATGTAGGAACTGTTTCCTTTGAGAAATCAAGTTTTAACTTTAATTTGAAAAATTGGTAACTAAAATATTTCTGTTTCTATACGCGGCGCAGCTTCGTACCTCAGGCTACGATGTGGCAAGCATGTGCATGCATAAAAGAAGAATTTATTAAAAATTACGTTACATAAAAAATTAACTTATTTCAATTTCAAAGCACCGAAATACTCTAAACCAGTTTTAGTAGCATTTCTACTGGTTAATAGTTTAATAAAATACATTGACGTTAACAAACACGTCCGTTAATTCAAAATGCTTGTAAAACAGCACCCGGAGAGGTTCATAATTGGAATGCTGAGGGTAAAATCTCGTGAATGTTACACGCAGTCGCCGCCGCCATTTCGTTGCCCGTAGTCTGGGCGGTCGACCAGTCCTCTCTGTATTGTATCCGCGGGAAGGAAGTGCTTCGCTCCCCGCCATACAAACTACCTCCCTCCCCACTCGGTAACACGGATCACATCCCACACTTCCTTGCGACCACACACATTGATATGCACAAAGAACATTAAATTATTTCTGTCTTACACATTGGAATTATAACAGGAACATTCACAAATGTGTTACAGGTTGGCAATTTTGTTGGTATCTTTGTTTATAAGAGGGAGCAAATCGCTGGTTTTGAAAATAATTTTAAATAGGCACAATACTTTATCCTTTATCATACAATTTAAATATTACATAATCTTTCTGTTTTAAAACAGTAGAAGGGAGGGAATATGTTGTTTTTAACAACATGGTTCACTTATTTATATGCTACACAATACTCTATTGTTACTCAAGACATGTAATACACAGGCCTCCAGGCTTACAATAATCCTACATTCAAAATATGCACAAGAGAAGAGACTGGTGACTACTTTATTAAAGCCTGTGCCATACATTCCTAATCATTTGGAATTTCATACTCAAACAAAGAATTTCTTCCTTGGGAAATAAATTGGAACCCTTTTATAGGCCTATCCTATATTTCCACACCCTGTTACTCACTTGCTAATTGCCTCTTATTTTGACTCTAAATGCAACGGATTTCAGGTTTTAGAAATTTTTGTACAGAATGACTAGGCACGAGCTGATATAAACAACAGCACGTAATTCTGGAAGAACGAAGATCTACAGACTTGCTGCAGAATAAAATATTCATTGAATGTTTCCATGCTTTTACATAGTCCTAAAAAAGGTGGATTGTGACTGAGTAATTCAGTGACTCTCAGGCTATGTTTATGGCGGACGACACGTAAGACTGCATTGTTTGCCGAAAACAATCTGTTGTCGTGTAGCAGTTTAGAGGTAACTTGGCTTCGGTCGGCATTACAACATTGTATTTTGCTAAAAAGAATCAGTGAAGCTGTCCCTTAGCCAAGTTTCATGTTATGACGTGAATATTAATTAAAACCGAATTTCATGATAACTTTCTAAGTCTAAATTAGAGCATATATGAAAAGGTCGTTTAAAGGATTAACTGTGGACAACACAGTTGTAGGTGCACTGGAATACAGCGTGAATAAGGTGTTGTTTCTCTCATAGAACAAGGCCGGATATAGTAATAAATAAAACGCGGAAACTAATATTTCTGTTTATGTTTACTTTCCATTGCAGCGGACTATTTTAGACATCGCCTATACACGTGTGACTTCGCTAATAATCTTAGCGAGAATCGTCGTTTGTTTGTCTTTCTGCAAGTTTAAATTTAAAGTTTAAAAAAATCAGTATTTGACGAAATCCTTTTTTTGCGAAATGCTTATATACAATGCAGACGTAAGTAATAAATATGTGAGAGAACACAGTTCATAATTTTAAAATATAGACTCATGCGTAATGGATTTTAAAGTATTGACTATTGCTACTATTTCCCTCTCCGTACTTCAGAGGTTAAGTAAATGTCAGTTCGTATAATCACATGTAAAGCACCCAAATTAATTAAAATTTTTTCTCCTGAACTTTTAATGTTTTATAAACCTCATGTAAATCACGTGACTTTTCAAAGTCTAAAAGATTGCTACAATACTAATTAATTAAGCAATATTTTTGTTCTCAGATACATTTTACACAACGTAGGGCAATCTGATTCCTTTCAGTGAATGTTCGCTAATAATAAAAGAGAAATACCTTAGAGGTTAACATTGGCCTATCACTTATTATTAGAGACTGGACATTCATCCTTTTCTCACAGTAGGTACATTTTGCCGAAGATCAATGATCTCTCGCTTTCTGCATTCCACAAGCAACACAACATCCTTTACTTCGCTCGTCATTCCGTCCATCCATTCTTGTACAGAAGTGACCTCAATTTTTTAAATATCAGACCACATGATCAGAAACTGATATGTGTTTTGCATGCAAGAATTTGTACTTTGCTGGGACTGCCTCTGTCTTTTAAATTCAAATACCAAAGTACTCGGCAATAAAGCACTTGCTGATGTACAAAAACATCAGCTTTCATCAAACAAGAGTCTCTATTTTACCTGGTATATCGTCTTCTCCCGTGTTGTGAGATCCGCTGAGTCTTTTCGGTGGTAATTAATTTGTGTTACTCTAAATAAACCAATGTATTAAACACACTTAAAGATAAAAATTTATTTTGCATAATTTTGTAAGTGTTTTAGTAATTGTTTGTTATGCTTTTACGAACACCCATTGGCGTACCGAGAGGGGGTGTTTGGGGGATTCAAAACTCCCGCGAAATTCCGAAGGCCCTCCAAAATCGTGCCAAACTCAACCCGATTGTGAAAACTGTTCAAAATTGCTGAATTTAGGACGCCAACACCCCA
>Ga0123352_10003513_pt1 | contig 22699 bp, 11 predicted proteins | sample TergutLab28metaG_FD_89700 | JGI IMG/M metagenome (GOLD analysis project Ga0123352, IMG submission 89700) | Labiotermes labralis P1 segment gut microbial communities from Petit-Saut dam, French Guiana - Lab288 P1 | ecosystem: Host-associated > Arthropoda: Insects > Digestive system > Gut ...
CCCCCCCCAGCCGATTTAAATGGACTAGTCCGTTTTGCTGAAAGACCAAATCTGGTTTCTGCGCGTGTGCCATCACATTTCGAACGTGCTTCTACCAGCGGCAGCGCTTCAGAAAATCAGGAAAAGCCCGGTTCGAAACTCCGCCGGGACAGAGATTATCCTGAGGTTTTTCGTGGCTTTCCTCAGCCCCCCCCCAAAAAAAAAAATTCCGGGACAATACCTCAAATAAGGCCATGACCACTTCCTTCAGCATCCCTTCCCTTTCATTATTCACTACCATACAATCATTTGACGCTATACAATTGGTGCTACAGACAGCGTCGTTAAATAAGCCACAAATAAACAAATTAATGGTATAACATTCAAGTCTTCTGGGATGTTATTGAGTTGACTGGCAAACAGTTACTAACGTTTCGGGCAGCAGAGTTCCTCCATCCTCCACGTCCAGTTCTCGAACTGCTTGACCCTGAGGATGAGAGCATTCCGTTCCTCCGAAACGCCGGTAACTCTATACCAGTCGACATCACAGAAGACTGAATCAACACTGCAACTGTTAAGTAAAGCCTACCAAATTAATGTAAAGTCGAATGCAAGTAAAACATTATTAAAAAGATTTTGGTGAAAGCGGACGACACTAAATCAAGGCACTTCTGACATTCGCTTGAAAGACAAAAAAGGACTCAAACCCTCAAATAAGGCAAATGACTGCAGGCAGCAACTAGAAAGTGGTGCACAGCGTATGCAACTAGGATTCTGTTACATGTTATACGCACACATTTTATGGTGAAAAAAAGACGAAAGGTGTGGGCTTGAAACAGTGATACTAACAATTCCAAATCGGGATCCAATTAAAAAAGAAGACGTATCCAGTAGGCTACCCTCGCTATACAGCGATCCGACAATCACTGCCCGTCTGTTCGCTTATCTTGCACAACCCAGCAGAATTCTGAGGTGCAATACACGTGTTTGACAAATGTGACGCCTGTTTGAACCGAAAAAAAATTCCAGCCACACCCTAATATTAACTGCAATACACTGAACTAAAAGGCGTGGACCCAGACTCATGACAAATTTAAATATTTTCATACTCTTGTGGTACGTGCCATACGCGAAAAGGTCTAAGTAACGTAATGATGAGAGTTGTCGGATAAAAAATTCCCCGAATTTTGCCGTATATTACACGGAAACAGAGACTCGAATTTAACAGAAAAAAAGTAGTATTGCGACACAGTGAGAACTGATTTCGCGAAAGCAAAAATATCACAAAAAAACACGACAGGATAATTCTTGCAGGAGTCAACAGCGGAGATAATGTTTGACAATATCTGGTCCGAAGCTTTAATATTCAGGGCTACGTCAGTATTCCAGAAATGCTGAGGGTATGTGTGAGGAAAAAATCTGTTGCTCCAATCCTAGGATAAAAGAACAGTTCAATGAACGACGGAATGAACATCAGAAGATACAAGGAAATGCACTTCTCTTAGCACTGTGATGCGGTTACATCAAGGCTGAAACTGGTTAAACATGCGGATCAGTGTGTGTGTGTGTGTGTGTGTGTGTGTGTGTGCGTGTGTGTGTGCGTGTGTGTGTGTTTTCTAAGGTCTCATTCAAAGCATCGTATTTTTTTTTAAACACCACGAGGGAAGTTCGCCTGAAATATATGGTAAGTTTAAACATAAATTCCAGGACAAACTGGCGAACACCATTTCGTGCGCCTGTTTTCACTAAGTGTACATCAAAGTACTTTCTCGTTTCTACAACGCAATACGGGGCGATTGTTCTCGGCGGTAACGTGTTTGACTGCCATTCCGATATTCTGTTCTTGTCAATTATGTCAGGGGTGGCCATCCTACGTACCTGAAGTGTCGGGACTTCAGGGATGAATTGTCGCCATGACGCTACGACAGCAGACGGCTTTAAAAAGACCAACTCCAGACAGATAGTGGAGGTAGTTTCAAAGAAATTACTGGAAACAACAGACGCATAGCTACACATCAACATAAATTATATTACAAGCCCTTCTGCCTTAAAAATATGAAGTATGCGAAGTTGCGGTGTCACCAAACAGGGTACACAAATTACAGGTATAATGCCAAAAAAAAACCGCTGGCCACGGGGTTAAAAGAAAGAATTTTGTGGCGAAGGTGATTTTCTTTGTGTTGCATACTAGCGGACAGTGACGACTTAGGTCATCTGAGATGTCACCGTGTTGACGGTTACGCAGTGCCATTTTTGAACCACTAGATCCTACAGAAAATGAGATGGACTGGGTATGTGGCGCGTATGGGTGAGAAGAGAGGGGTGTATAGGGTCTTGGTGGGGAAACCGGAGGGAAAGAGATCACTGGGGAGACCTAGGCGTAGATGGGTGGATAATATTAGGATGGATCTTCAGGAGGTGGGATGTGGGTATATGGACTGGATTGGGCTGGCCCAGGATACAGACAGGTGGCGGACGCTTGTGAGTGCGGTAATAAACCTTCGGGTTCCGCGAAATGCGGGGAATTTCTTGACTAGCTGAAAACCAGTTAGCTTCTCAAGAAGGGCTCTGCACCATGGAGTAAGTGAAATCCTACATAGAGAGGCACTGCGATTCTGCGAAACTTCGGTTAACCACGTATCAGCCAAGACAGCGTAACATCCAGGAAGACTTGAATCTTCAGCAACACCGCCTTGAGGGTCTCAAATCTCATACAAGAATTAGTTAAATATAATTCTCCAATATTCTGTCCACTTTGTAGTCGATTCAGAATATGATTTAGAATCCTTCCATTGCTTTTCATAGGGGAAAAAATTTTTTTTTTCAGAAGGACATTTTAAAGTAACGCAGTCTACGAATAATAAGATAAATAATAAGACTATGTAGTTAAATGAGACTAATGAGGAGAAAACCATCCAACTACATAACCCACCGACTGTCAAGTGCCTAACGTTAAAATCTGCTTACAAGATAATGACAAAAATTATATTTCGTATGCGAAGATGCCATGACACAAACGACTACTTAATCTGTCGATATGCTAGATACAGTTACTATCCGTTCCATATAGAAGGAATATTCGGCATAATTAAAATGCTGCTGCGAAGGTACTGTCATTTACTGTAATTTTATTACTGTGTACTTCAGGAAGAAAAAGAGCCCCGTAGGTGGTGACCACGTCCGTCGCCTCTCCGTTACTGTAATTAAAATGCTGTTATTTTTATAAATTCAATACCGCAGTTCTCTAAAATAAAAAAATAAAAAAAGTGTCAAGCAAGCGCGAATTTCGCGAAAATCGGCTTAGTGAGTCGCACTTTAACTACGGGCGTAAATGAATTTCTACCTGTGCTTTCCATACTTCATTGATTTGGGTGACACATGGTAGATGGGACCACCACATAATGCCGCTGAGCGAGATTCGTGAAAATCGATTCAGTGAAATCCACACCGTACTTAAGGCATTTATGAAATTCTACCCGAATTTTCCACACATTTTTCATTATTGGGATAAAATTCGGTACGCATGCTAACAACAATTTACAGAGTTATTCCCATTTTTTTCGCATATCGCCGCAGTCGGAACTATACATTATTTCAGGGGTGGGGGGGTTAACTAATTTCTATCCGTAACTTCCACGTTTACGATCAAACTGTCGTGAAACTCAGCGTAACAGCTCTGCACATAATGCTATTCGGCATGTGTTGGTTTTGCGAAAACCGGCACAGGAAACGACACGTTTTCCTTATGGGCGTAAATTAAATCATATTTACGCGTGTCCGTAAGACCGTATGACTTTGGAAGTAAAGGATGTCGTGTGAATTCTAAGCACTACGCCACGGAGTACACAATTTACGTTGTTATTGTATTATTATTTTACAACGCGTAAAGAATAGTCCATTGTCTAGGTGTACATGAAGAGGAGGAAATATTCGGCAGTCAACATTGCGTTGCTTTCCGCTAGTAGGCTCTGATGTCTATACATGACCAAGAGGAAGTTCAGCATTCCGAGACCAATTCAACTTCTGTTGTGTTCTTACATAGGCAGTTAATTGCAAGGCCACACTCTAACTTTCACAAGATAGTAGAAATGTTCACCATCAGACATAACACTGCTTAAAAATTCGTAGCCTTATTCGCCCAAATTAAAAATTCATTCATCTCGACGTCACTCTGACGTGGAACACATCGATTCCAGATGGCTTAACTAAAGGCTCCGAAAAAAACATTAAAGGCAAGCACAATCGTGCATTTAAGTACATTCCGAACGATAACAGTAAGAAGTAAAAAGGAATATACTCACCAAGCCATTTTTAAATATGTTATTCCAGATAGAAGGCACGGCAGAAATGAATATCTTGGAAGACTCGCATTAATTTGTAAAAATACAGGTCTGAAAAGTTACAAGTTCACACGAAAACCATAACACTCGTAAATAATCTTGGAGCACAGCATCGTCCATTAAAAGTCGCGGTGTAGGCATGCGATGATTTCTGGCCAAATACTGGAATGATACGTGCTCCTGATCTTGCCGCTCTCCAGTCAGTACGACAACTAAACGGGTGTAGATCCAACTTAGCACTAAGCAACAGGAAACCTGACTGCTTGAAATAACCACCACGTGGCTTGTCCTGGCGAGCGACCGGCGACAGTTGTATGTACTGCATCATCGCATACGAACGGAACGCATGCGCCAAATGCTTCACGACAGCCCGCACATTCGAGTTTGTGGGCCGATGGGCGTAGGATTTATATGACAATTCAGGAGGTAAAATATCTAAATATCTTCTGAGTTACGACTTCAACATATTCCTCGCGTAAGGTTGTTTTTGTGCAGCATTTGACCCTGTTATGCAAAATCACGCAAAGTATGTTTCATTTATAATTAGCTTAAACGAATATTCAACGCCATATGCTGCTCAAAACAACAACACCTCTTCCAAATTTGTTACGATTCTAAGAATTAATTAGATGAAGTGCGGTGTTCTAAAGACAGAACTACATTCATCCCACGCTTTACGTGGGGGGGGGGGGGGTTAGGTTTCACCACCACCTGCACCGCCCCCTCCCCCAAAAAACGTTTTAAAATTTTATTAAATAACGAACCAAGAAATGCACATCGATAAAATATATTTTACTGACATGCATTTGTTGGTCTGTTATATATCGAAAATATACTTTCATTCACGGACATGAGACATGCGTTTTATTTTCAGTGTTTTTGTTTTTTTAGGAGAAATCCTGTGATGGGAATTAATTCGTTCTTTCTTTCTTTCAACTGTTTGTAACATCCAGCGGTACGCCTCGAAGACCTGTTCCAGTTGCCAATTCCAATGCTCCTATCCATTTAAGGGCCGAGTGATGTATGTTTAATCCTGGGTCCCACCGCAAATTATGAACCCATGATCAGCGACGGATGAGTGTATATTAATCATCACGAGCAATTCGTTATGCTGGAGTGAGGGGAAGGTCAATGCTCTTGTCAGACTGCACAGAAATATTTTACACTACACACGTCAGCACACTATTAAGCTTCAGCTTCAGAGAGTATGTAACGCTTGAAAGCAGCGTTGCACAAATTTTAAAAAAAATCTAAAAGGCACTTCAAAATTCTATGCGCCTGAAGGGTGACAAGACGCATGTTTCGTACCCAGGGCCCAGAAATATTGGCGCCCAGGATTTGTGAACCCCTGCTTGAAAGGTGACGACTGTCACCGATACAGATTACTTTCATCCCAATCACAGTAACCTTGATGGGCGAATTTACTTAAAGACGCCCCCTTTTCCAATTTCTACCTACTTCCTACATTACTAACTGTACAGCAGTTATTGTCTCTGGCTCGAATTAAAAATAGGACATGTTTTCTACACAACAAAACAAAAAAAAAGGGTGGGGGCAAATTACCCACAATGCTTATTTCCTGTGTCAACTTAGTGTTTAATTTTTGTGTTTGGGAAATGAAGCATATTTTTATGTCCTCTTATCTTAATATTTTGATTTACAAGTCACTCATATCTTTCGCTCCTTTCAGTCTTTACTTAAACCCATACATAATCGACTTAACGCTTTCAGTTAACCAAACAGTGCATTCATCACACGTGGAATTATGTAACGTTCCTTCACAAAGATCATTAGTGTCTGTCGACCTGAAAAGACGGTCGTTTTCCGTGACTTCAATCTCGAGATTTATTCGCGGACTAGGCAGGCCCACTCCTAAAGTTTGCTTCGCCGCAGATAACCAGATAACATATACTGCCGAGTGTAGTATCGCGAATTTTCATAGATATTACAGCAAACGTTTGCAGCTGGAAGTGCAAACTCCGCAGAATAAACATCGCGTGTACTCCGTTATCAGCCACCTTGATGGAAGCCAACGGCTACATATTCTACGTTTACACTTTCGTTATAAAAACCAGCGACTTCTCAACCTATTTCTTAACACACGCTGTTTGTAACCGAATTGCAGATGCCCCATGCACAATCCCGCCTTGGTACTACTTGCACAAGAAATTTTAGTTTCATCACCGACATTTAAATACTTATAGGTGCGTTTTAACAGCTGCGTATGTCTGCAGACTGAGTAAAACCATGAACCTGTTCGGCCAGTTGGTACCCTGTCCGAGATTCGAACTGAACCAGGCACATCCAGAACAGACGTCTAAAACTGTCACACTAAGTTGTTTGGTGCACAACGGTCGCGCAAGCGTACGTATACAGTAGTTCTGTAACTACTACCGATCGACTTACTTTACTCAGACTGCATGTTACTGCATACTTATTGTAATTTCAGTGGGGTCTAAGGATGCTCAGATAATGGAATCACGGGTTCAAAATACCACTTCGGGCACAAACGTTTGGCACCGTGTTTTCTTATTGAACTGTCATGGTATACACACTTCAGTTTTCCACAATTTAAGGAGACGTAACACAAGTTCTTGCACCCTTCCTCATTCCTTAGATTCCAACACACTAATTTGGATTTTTTCTAAAAACGGTACAAAGCTGCTACATTTGAGGTTCACACAGCAACGTTCATAAAGATTCAAGTCTTCTGGGACATTATGCCATGTCGAGTGGTAAATACTTATTGATATTTCGAAAGAGGGCTCTGCCTTCATCTTCTGGGCCAAGCAGTCCAAGAAAAGTACCAGAGTACATGTTTAATGGAAACGAACACTATTTTCCCAAACAGTTTTAGAAATACTATGCAATTTTTCCCAAAAGCTGTCCTATTTACACTAGAAAATAAAGGGGCGGGTTCAAGATATACAGTCAATGACGGCCAGAACTGCAAGATCTATGTGTAGCACAACTTAATAAAATGCACACTATGGCAGTCCGGATATCTTAAGATTTAAATTCGTAACGCCATTGGTAATAGCAGTTACCCACTGCAGCACGTAACATAAACTACCAAGCTCATTTGGAAGTAGTGTAAAACATTACAGTTAAGACCATCCGCCTAGTCAACATACTACCAAAATGTCTAGGACGTAATATGGGTTGCATACGCAACCGGCGGGTCAAACACAGAACTAGCAGGCGTACTGAAAGGTCAAATAACGTCCTTCGACATCTACCAGAAAGCCCTGTCCTCAATGGCAAATTCTCGGGCTAGTATTGCACCGCCATACCACTTAACAGGATAAGTTACCTTCTTTATCTATTAAAAAAAGGGGCGAAAACTTTAGAAACGCCGGAAAGAAATGACCAAACCACAAGGCGCAACAACCCGGGCAATACTGTTACCCAACAATCACGCGGTGGGAACCCCATATCACTGCCTGCATATAGATAAGAATACATTTATGTCATACTATTGTATATTACTCATTGACTGTGTCCTGTTGATGCATGATTGATTGTATACGACAGAACGAAACGAAAACAGCTTGTAGGATATTTGGATGTCTACCAACTACCATGCACACATAGAGGTAAAGTGTTCCCGTTACAGGCCCGGTGTGGCCCATGGGGTGGGTAGAGGTATAGCTTTACTCTTCCATGACCGCGGCACTAGAAGGGGGTGAGTGGTCAGCAGCACGCCCCGGCCGCATACCCCCGGGAAAGACCAGGTATCCATTTTACAGGAGGCTGGGTGGACCCCAGGGCCGGTCTGGACGGGCGGAAAATCTCGTCCCCACCGGGATTCGATCCCGGACCTTCCAGCCCGTAGTCAGTCGTTATACCGACTGAGCTACCCGGCCCACACCATGCACACATAACATCTAAAAAAAGTAAAGGGAAATGGGAATACTGGTAAGTTTTCACACTTCTTATAGGCAACGCAGGCCCTTAGGGTGAGTAGAGGTATAGCTCTAATCTCTTCTAGGACCTTCGGCACTAGACGGGGATGGGGGATCAGCCCCACGCCCCGGCCTCCTCTACCCCCGGGAAAGACGCGGTACCCATTGTACAGGAGGCTGGGTGGGCCCGAGGGCCGGTCTGGAAGGGCGGAAAATCTCGTCCCCATCGAGATTCGATGCCGGACCGTCCAGCCCGTAGTCAGTCGCTATACCGACTGAGCTACCCGGAAATGGGAATACTATCCAGCGCTAAATTCTGGGCCTGAGAATTATAAGAATATGGCGGTTTTCAAAGCAGGATCGTGGTACTGCGATACAAATGCCGCACGACCAGGCGCACAGTACCGTCACATACTGCTACTGTACATTTTTGTTATAGGCATTCGTGTTTATTTTAATGAAACACTTCCATCGTCTCCAAGTTGGAATTTGAAGGAAAAGTTGTCACAAACACTGTGTACGAACTTAGTTCTCTTTCCAGAGATCGCTTAAGTACGAAGTGGATTTAGTTCTGTGTTGTAAGCTTACATCAGACTGAGGCAGTGTGACGAAGAAAACAAGTCTAATGATTCTATCCTTTATCCTTTCCTCTGAAGAACAGGTGTGTGCAAGGCTGACAAAAACGTGATTCAGGACTTTTTAGAGATGCCATTCTCAGGAAGAAGTACAGCATAAAAAACTTCAGATAATAGGAAGGACGACCCTGCCCCTCTTTACCCAATGTAAAGCATATGAACAAAACAATAAACCAGCCGGACTTCATTTTAAACAACAAAATATATCAGGTAACAATGAGATTTCATGCGTTCGCAGCCAACGACAGCTGCGTGTGTTCACATTTATATTTTTGCTAATTACTACATTATTATTATTATTATATTGTGCCAACAAAATGTAAAAGGCAAAAGAGTCAAATCCTTCTGTAGAAAAACGAGCTGGCATGGTTTTGATTACAAACTGAGTAGATCTTTATGAATATGAAAACAACACACACATACAAACATTTAAGACAATCGTATATTATAAGCAGAGTGAGCATCCTACATGTACATGTTTCGGCCACTCATGTGGCCATTCTCAGGGAGGATGCCAGCCCTGCCAATATTCAGTTTCACTTATTAGATTGTCGACATTCAAATCAACACCGAATACTGAGCATACTACCGCATATAACGTTCCAATCATTTTAAGAATATGTCACACGTATTCACTAAAAATGACATTTTGACTTACACGTTACAGTTTATCACATCAGGAACGCCTTCTCGGACTGCTTTGCCGTGCTGATTAAGGCACTACGATCCTTCAAAACGTCAGCAACTACATGCAAATCGACATAGCATAACAGTCCAGAAGACTAGAATAAGTTCGCCACTAAAAATGTCCCCGGCGTAAACACATGAAATTCACAGCGCCCTGGAACAAACTAAAGCCAAAATCCATAGTTACCAATCTTAATGCAGCAGTGTCTTTATCGAGCAACCATCCAATCAAAAACGTCCAACCTCATCATCATCAGCACCTTCTCCCGTCACGGGATAGGCCTTAGCAGACCAGTTTCGGCCTTCTCTCTTCAAATGCCTTCCAAGTCTACAAATCAGCATGCCTTTTGACCAACTTCTTACGAAAGACGCGGCTAAAATAACGAGTTCAAAACAGCCCACCACTTGACCTTGAACCATACACCCCCAAATACGCTATTGAAGATACACTTTAATGTTATCTTCTCACCACCAAACCAGGTCTTCTAAGTAGTCTCATCGGTTCACTCGGACCAAAATCTGTTACGCATTTAAATCTCTTCCACACCCCGTGTCCTGGATTTAATAATCCTAATCACATTTGCTGACGACCACAAATTATGCAGCTCCTCACTGTGCAGTTTTCTCCATCTCCTGTTACTACTGCCCTCTCAGGTACAAATATTATCCTCAGCATCCTATTGGCAAACACCGTCAAACTATGGCTGTCTTTTGGGGCAAAGTCGTTTTCACACCCTACAAACAAACAGTCGTGTACTCTGATGTCTGTGTTTCCAATTATGAGACTTGAAGATAAATGACTCGGAAGTTAACAGCAACAAGCGTTCCCAAACTTATTTTGCTCTTACCTTCTCCGAGAAACTTGATATTAATGTTTTTCAAGCCATACATCCTAAAATAACATCGTAAACTAATTTACTGTGGGAACACTCAATTTTACTGCTTATTCACGCTATAGTTTAAATATTTTTTGAAGGAGCTAACTGGTGCATAAGCATCACTTATGTGACAGTTAAATAAATGTACTTCACGTCCTTTTACACAAAAGATTTGGTTATAATTTTTCTATCATTGTATAAATACCAGCACCGCTTAAGTATGCACAAGTAGTTAACCACCACTCCCACTCAAAGGAAGAACACAGACCGAGAGTACTGAATAACAGGGTGCTGAGGGCATTTGCAGACAAACAGGAAGATGGGGGGGGGGGGGAACTGCATAATAAGGAACTACACAATTTATACACCAAATATTACCATGGCAATGAAATCAGTGATAAATGGATAGGATAGGCATCAGACACGGGAGAAACGAGAAGTGCAAACAAATACTCAGCGAAACACCTGAAGAGAAGAGACCAGTCAGAAAATGTTTGCACAGACAGAAGGCTACACTAAAATGGAAACTGAAGAAAGAGGGTGTGAGGGTGCAAAACTGACTCCCATGCCTCACGCTAGGAATCAATGAGACGGGTTACCTGACCTCAATCTGCTCTTAATTTCTTCCGCAATAGAATTTTGATTTGTTAAAGTTGTTCCCAAATATTTAAACTCTTCCAACCTCTCAAAGGTACTATTATCAATCCTCACACTGTGAATTCGTCCTGCATTCTGATCTCGAGGCATGACCATGTACTTAGTTTTATCAGCACTTACTTACAGTCTAATCTCCATAGTAGCAGTTACTAAAGCTTCTACATTTTCCTTTAGAGTATGTATGCTTCCTCCCAGTATATTAACGTCATCGGCATAAGTCAGAAGCTGATGTGTACCATTTAGTTTCAAGCCATCCTGGTTTACCTGAACCCTCCTAATGGCGTACTCTAAGCAAAGTTAAAAAGCACTGGTGATAGAACGTCTCCTTGTTTCAAACCATTCCTAAACAGGGAACCTGTCAGACACATTCCTGCCTACCCGGACTCTGCTATATGTTTCAGTTAGACTCATCTTTATTAACCTTACAAGTTTCCTAGGGATACCAAACTCAATGAGAATCTTATATAAGACCTCCCTCCTGGCTGAAACCTAAGCTTTCTTTAAGTCTATAAACAGCTGATGAACTTCTTCATTGTATTCCCATTTTTCTCAAGTATTTGGCGAATGCAGAATGTATGATCAATAGTCGACCTGTTGCGTCGAAAGCCAAATTGATGATCCCCGATAATTTCCTTCGCATATGGAATTAACCTTGAGAGCAGGATGTTGGATAAAATTTTGTCAGTGGTTGGCAAAAGTGATATGCCTCTATAATTATAAGAATCTGTTTTATCCCATTCTTATGAATAGGTACTATGATCGACTCCTTCCACTCTTCAGGCAGTTTCTCCTTCTTCCAAATAGAAGTAATAAGTTTAGGAATATCCAAGCAAATTGGTTCTACCCCCTGCTTTAATCAGTTCTGCCGGTATTTGACCAATACCTGGCGATTTGTGACTTTTTAGCTTGTCGATAGCCAGCTCAAACTCAGAGGCACTTGACTCAGGTACTAGTGGTTCTGCTGTGTGTATTTCTGCCTGCCCAACATCCTTAACACCATGCACGTTGAATAGCTGGGAGAAATAGTTCCTCCACCTAGTCTGCCACCAAGTCACCTTTCTCATCCTTTACTATATAACATCTAGGCTGGTACACCTTCTTGAAGTCATTGATGCCCCTGTACAAGTCCCTAATGTTTTGGATCTTACTGTTGGTTTCAAGTTCCTCAATTTTAGCTCTCAGATATGCCTTCTTTTTGTACCTGAAATGTCTGCTAACTTCACGTCTTACATTGTTCAGAATATCTACGTTGCTTTGGCTTGGATCCTGTATCCACTGCATTTTAGCCCTCTTCCTTTGATCCAAAAAACCTAAACATTCTTCATCAAAACAGATACCATCCCTACACATGAACAAAATACTTGAAGGGCTCTCAAGTTCCAGTCTGTGCACATACGCAAGCAATTCGTGGTCATGAAGCATTAAAAGTACTACACATGAGCTTATATTATTAGTACTCTAGATATTGATCTTTGTGGGCCGAGTAGCTCAGTTGGTATAGCGAATGACTACGGGCTGGATGGTGCGGGATCGAATCCCTGTGGGGACGAAATTTTACGCCCGTCCAGACCGGCCCTGGGGCCCACCCAGCCGTCTGTAAAATGGGTAACGGGTCTTTCCCGGGTGTAAAGTGCGGCCGGGGCGTGCTGCTGACCACTCACCCCTTTCTAGTGCCGCGGTCATGAAAGAGTAGAGCTATACCTCTACCAACCCTCTGGGCCACACCGGGCCTGTAACGGGATCACTTTACCTTTTTTCAGATACTGATTTTTAAACGCAATTTCCCATTGGACGACTCTCTACTGGAAAAATGATACTTCCTTCCCATCCACGATGAAGATCAACACTGCACAAACCTGCAGTCACACAGCAAACTTATCAGTACATTCGACCACTGTACTTATATGCGATATTTAACAGGTTAGATAGGGGTCTAATCGCAAGGTGAGTTACATACATAGTGCAAAGCAAAGACTCGTGAAAGAATAAACAAAGATAAACACAGTTATCGTGGTGCCCCAAGATCGGTAGCAATTGGCTTAATATCAAGCTTCCTTAACATACGGCCAAAGCGATAAGTGAATCCACGAATATTTATGGTGCGAAAAAAAACTCCTAAACCCAGATTTCATTACGGTAAAAAAAATACTTGAAATTCTCTTCGGAGTAATGTACATTAACGAAATACACGAAGATTCACGTCGTTTCTGCAAAATATGTTAGTTTTTGGGCTAGTTGGCATACTCACAAAAAGCGCCTATTTCCTTCGTCAAGTCCGTCTGTATCAGCGCGGATCACTCGGGAGGCGGATTTTCGTAAAGCTTGATATATGAGACTTGTGTGAAAAATCTGCCAAGAAAACCTGGCACTTTACACGAAGAACTTAATATGTTTTGTTGCTGCCGGCGACATAAAATCGCCATAAAAGCATTACTGACAGCAATATGTACCGTAACAATGTAAAACGGAAAGACTGTTGCGTTCCCATGGCAACAATGGCTACACAATGGTACGTTACACTACACTGCCTATCTTGTTAAAAAGTATTTGTTGCAACTGACTAGAATACAGCGACGTACGCAGAATGGGAAAGAAAAAAAAACATTAAAATACGTGAACTCCAGTTGGATGCAGAAAACCCAAAGCCAGAGACAAAATCAAACAGGATTCGTGCTAGGTGATCTACCTTTCTGCAACTTGAGTACAAGACATTGTGACAAATTAGCCCGAAGCTCAAATTTGTCCATACTTGCTACGGAATACCAATTAACAGAACTCGGAAGGTCACTGCCCCAAGCAATGCACTCTTCACCCAATAACTCACGCCATCAACTTGCCATATCTGAAAAACTGCTGCATGCAATACATACACGTACTGCATTTGCGGAATTCTGATCAACATATGCTCCCACTCGAACAGTCAAAATAAAAAATGAGAGGCATGGAAATGCTAAGATAGAACTTAAAATAAGCCATAGGATACTACACTGGGCTTCCCGAGTTCAAAAGTAAAGTGCACTGGAACCAGTTATCTCATTCCAAACCAAAATCTGGTATTTTTACAAAAACGACCGGTGTCAGACTTAAGGTGATCATTAAAATGACTAGAGAATGCTGTCTTTTGGAATGTGAGGCCAAGCAGGTGATGGATAGGTACCGAACTACATGATGATGCACCTCAGTAGGCAAAATTTCAAAAGTATCAGAACTGAATTCCCCAATTAAATAAACGCTGTTTTTGAACCTATTTATCACTAGTTTGGTAATTCAATTCGTTATTGATTATCTGATGCGAAACCAACAACATGAGTACAATTTTTGCAGCTGTGACACCTTACATAACACCAGCTTTTCAAATGCAGGTCAACGTTACAGATAATGCTTCAGCTAGTGCCGTGTTTCTCAACCTATGGGTCGAGCAGCTATCCTGCGGGGGTCGCTAAAAAAGTTTAATGAATCTACTTACTACTAACCGAAACTACTTTCGTAAATGTATTAACTGCAGCTTTCTTATATGACATCACTTGCAGTAACACTGCAGCAATGCTAGCATAACATAAAAGATAGCAAGGTATGTATAATTTTTGTGTGTGTGTGTGTGTTTTTATACACACAAATATTAATATTGTGGCGCGTTTGCGTAATGTTTATACTTCATCTAACCTAACAACCCGATACTATTTCACTCAAAGAATGCGCTTTTATTATGACTTCATGTTGCCGGAAACAATAAAACGTACAAAATCTTCATGCAAATTGCCCAATAATTCTGTCCGATTTTAACCAAATCTGGAATTTATACACAGAGTTAGTGGCAGCCATGGTGATACATGGGGATGGACAATGACAGCCAAAAGGAGAGAATGGTACCAGGCAATTTTCGCAACTATGCGAATGTGCCCAGAAGTGACACAGAACGCTGACAACCAGGGTTACCAGCCTCTCAATAAACAACGATTGATAGCTACCAAAAAACATCGTTTTTCGTCCAAGTTATCGTACTGTTGGTAAAATTTTCTCAGTTTGAATACCTTGCAAAACACAGAAAAGTTCAAATTTACAAGCTCAAGAATATGTATAGACATAAGAGCCATTAATAGGGGTTACAGTACTAAACCCATGCTGATGCTGTAGTATGTAAATGCATGATGATCTTCATGTCATTACATGATGAAATATCAAGTTCTTTATATGGATTAACTTGCCTATTTTCCACGTAACTTTACTTCTGACTTGGGTCGCACGACAAAGTTACTGGCCTAATATGGGTAGCTGCTTAAAAATGGTTGACATACACTGCTTTAGTGCATCATGGTATGCCAAACCACTTATCCTGTTAACAATCTGACAATCTGTAAATGTTACAGCCCAAGCTGTAACTGTGCACACCAAGAAGGCATAGGAGTCAGCAGCAGCATATCTCCATTCATTCTTAATCCATGTACCAGATGGAGACATGCGGCCAGTTTTATGTCCCTGTCGCCTTCTGCCCAGGAAGGGGGGCCCTGTTACCCACAGAGCAGGTGGGTGGGTGTGCCGAGCAGTCAGGACATTATAGATAACATAAAATGTTCTTGACCCTGTGACAAAAGAACATTTTGTTGCCTGTCCAGCCCTTACCCTAGTCACTATGTGGGCTATGCCATCCTGGCCCACACACAACTACTACCACTTCTACTACTTAAATAAAACTTGTTTCAACAAGAAAAACAAGAAAATGCATGTAACACAAGCCTGTGGCTTTGGGCTCATTATAAAAGAACAGAAATCACAAAAATTTGAAACTATAATGGTTTACCATCAAATTAAAAAACTATGAACGCAACATAACACAACACATGACTAATACCTCACTGCGCAATAATCTGAGAGTTTTAAATGAGCAAAAATGCTATGACAATGGGCCATACAATTTTTAAATTTTTTAAAATTCTTGTACAGGAGGAGGTGAAGGAGATGACTGAGAATGGGGACAATGTGGTGGTGGTGGCAACACAGTTTTGTGTTTCAACTAAATGATAAGAAGTATTTACTATACAATATAACTTATAAAATTAAAAGATAATGTTGCCATGTAATCAACTAGTGGAAGAAAAGGACTATAAATACCTTGTGGGTCTTAACACAATTCAAAACATGACAGTTACTATATTACAGCAAAAACGTACAGCTAAGTTGCAGTTACTTGCAGTAAATTACAGATTACACCGATGTTCCCCTAACTTCATTTCTGTCACCCTTCTGATTTTCCATTTGGTGATGGTGATCAGGAGGAGGGGGGACTTCTTTCTACCAGAGACTTGAGCTTCACTGAACACCATCCCATGAAGGCACATAGGAGAGTGGAGGTATAGCTCCATGCATTCTTAATCTCTACATAGTATGGAGGTGAGTAGTTAGTTTCATGCCCAGACTTACACCAACAGCCTAACTGTAAACAATTCATCATTTACTGTAATTTCAAAATCCCCGCCAAAACTGACACCTAATGTCCACATTATGGAGGGATGAATGCCAAATACGGCACTGTCCACCCAAAACAATGTACAAGGTATTCTGCTGAAGGCAGCACAGCTCTAGGGTGAATAAGGCAGTATCACAAATAATCCCCTTGGGACAGCAAACAGCAACCTATTGCATATATAACTCCAAACACACGAGTCTCTGCTCCAAACTATCCAAGAGACAAAAAAAGAAAACAGGTCAAGAAAATGTCATAAAGACAAAACCTTATATGCAATCCCCATTATGGGAATGCTTACAAGTGAAGGAGAATAGTACTCCGTAACACGGAAGTGGCATTTATAACACACCGCCACATGGCAATGGCAGAACCAGGGAACTTGCACATATAAGGAAGCCAGGCAAGGACTGGGGCTTCCAACTGCAAGAAAGCTAATACAGAATTTGTTGATGTTAACATACACCACAGAAAGGCAGTGACAGGAGTTCTTGGTCTGAAAACCTTTCAATAACATTACCACAGCACTTATTCAGGAATGCCTGCTCTACGGGGAGAAAATAAGGAACTAAGCAGCCCTGGAGGAACAAAATTTTCTGTTGCATCTAACAGTAATTCAGGACTATGCATTTATGTTAGTAATCAAACTCATACCTTATGACTCTTACAGAGATTCTAGGGACATGACAATAGTTCGAAAAATGTACACCAATGCAAACAGCCAGAAAAAACTCCTGCCCGCCTTCCTAATATGGAAAAATCACCACCAACTAAGGCAATGATAGATGTCAACAACTACTCCTACAGCAGGACAAAGCAACTCATTATTGGATGTGATGCCATGGAGGGGCACTGACACTAATCCAAAAGGACAAAATGTAATGGAATAACTGCTGGATTCACAAGCAGATATTCTCAATCGGGGGTAACAAACCCACCTTAGTGACTGTAAGTGAAAGGAGGTTACTACATTGGCACTCGGGTCCAACTGCTTAGGAAACCTTATGACACATATCTGATGTTCCCCCAATGTCGTATCACAGAAACACACGCTTTCAAAAAGGTACCACAAACCTGAACAGGGTGCACCGAACTTCATTTTAAGTGACAGCCTGCTACATGGCTAATTTTAGACAGGGGACACACAACAATACATGAAATGATTACAATTCATGGGTCAACCAGAGCTCATTCCTTTGATAAACCCACCACTTCAAAATACCCTTATTCCATTGATACAGGCAACACTTATGAGTTATCAATCTAACGTAATTATAATGCACAACTCTATTTGTGCCTTTTCTGCAGCATACTCAATTCATTCACAGAAACTCAAAGTTACAGTTACATAAAAACACATAACATGTAATCCACCGTGGTTAGGTTTTGAGTTTTCATACACAGTGGGCCAAAAGTAGGCATACAGTATATAGTTTACCATCCTCTGTACACCTACTTTTGGCCCACTCTGTATTAATGTAAGTCAACATAAATGATAGTCCATAAATGTAATCAACCAAGGCTGGGCTTTACAGAAAATCAGGTCCCAACTGCTACCATATAAACAGGATAGGCTTTAAGGCTTCAATTTAGTGACTGAAACTCAAGTCAAAACTGCCAATATACATAAAGGTTTTATTTTAATGACTCATCTGCCATTTGATTAGAATATAAAAGAAATAGGATATATAAATGTTAGGTATTCAGTTCTCATGTCAATGACAGAAAGTCCACATACACTGGCAATCACCACTGCTATTACCGTCATTATGTTGGCAACCCACATGCATTGTGCTACCAATTACACCGGATGTGAAAACACAACAACGCACATAGACAGCTCAATTACAGTTCAGTTTTCAATATTACTGTCTCTGCTGCAGAAGTAAAAGTATTTCAAGCTACTAGTGAATGCAGAATGGTAAACAGTTAAGCATTACATGTGATATAAGTGCATCCCCTGTTGTTAGCTCCACTTCCTAACCTTGGCACAATCATTATTAACCTCTTGCAGTAACAGGATAACAATGAGGCTTTCCTCCTTTCAATTCTTCCACAAAAACCAATGATGCAGTCACTGGTTCAAGACAAATCACTCAGCACTTTTCTAAATATATGGCAATAAAGTTACAGAAAAACTGTTTGAATTTGAAGCTGACAGCTTAAGTTAACAAATTATATATTTATATGTTAGCATGGGTGACCAGCAAGACATTATATGTGTGTGACAAAGGCATGTCCTTTCCAAAAGATGGTTAAGTTTTGATAATTCATAACTCTTGATTGGTAAATGCTTACATTTGTTTGCTAGCTAGCTAATGAACTTACTGACTCATTAATTCCATGGAGAAGCGTCCTTATTAAGAAGCTAAGAGGGGCACGCATTTTCACAAAATAAAAAAGTTTCCCTAACATCATTAATGATAATAAATGACAAAACCCCATAACATTACTAAGATGTGCAATTCTTATGATGGTGAGTCCCTGATTAATAAATTAAGCAGCTTTATTAACACCGGAAAAATAAATGTCCCACATGTCTATTATGTCTTTCAATAACATATTCATCCGACAAAAAAATTACACGTTTATGAACTCGACATTTAAAAAATGGAATCACCTCGAATCAGGCATAGTTAACACATGAAACAAAAAAATTCCAATAATACCACGGTGAATACGTACTATTCCTTGCTAAATTTAGGGCAACAAATGCATCTTAGCATAACCTCTTACAACCCAATAAAATCAGCTAAAATCAGTGCCATTTTTATTTATATTTGTCTGTTGTAACAATGCCAATTTGGCAAATCATGTTCGACGTAACATCAAACTGTTTCATTACGTAAATACACATTCATTCGCGTGTTACACTCCTCCGGTGTTTTAGGCACTTCATGAACAGTACGCACGTAACCTCAAGAGAAAAAAGGGCATTAATTTACCTTTGATGTAAGTGATAACTTACACACGTTAATTTAAGTCACATGAATATATGTTGGACATGTGATTCAATTAAGATACAGCTGTCCCGACAGAAAATTACGAAATGGCCGACACACTGGTAACGCAATTGCAACGCATTCTTTCCTGCGGCGTATTTTACTTACCAATAAAATCCCTCTTCAACCTGCTCCTAATTCACAATGCCTTTTCCTCCTTCAAAGTTAAGAATTTTTCAAAGAGGGGTAATTTTCAACAAAACACGCCTAAATACACACCCCACCACACGTGCTCGCAATGTTTTCGTTACACAACACACGCATTGACATAAATATGGCAGTGAGCATCATTCCAAGCATTGTTGTCAGAGATTAATGGCTTAAAATTAACATGAAGTCGACAAGAACACAGATGAACGCCAGACGTAATATGACGCCTACGGTCGTCACCGTAATGATCATGGATCAGATCCGTGGTACCTTGCTCGTAGTACTGCACCCTAACGGACTGTGGCGGTATCTCTGGCACTTGCCGGACTCCCCGAGCTGTTGTGTGTAAGTGGATAGCATGGATTCCATTAGCGAAGAATGTATGAATACTGCAAACATATAGACTTGCTGAGTAACAAACGTGTCAAAGATGGAATCCTACAAGAAAAATATATCAATTTAAAATTAAATCCATATCACAAGTGCTGCTATTTTGTTAAGTATCTCACCACAACTTGAATTTTCACATGTCATAATTCACTCCATTAATAATCACTACATATTGTAAGTGGTCCTTAATATCAGAGTTTGCCCAAGCAGTTTATAATCTGTAATTATTTGGTTCTTACATATTGATTCTAAATACACATACACCAGTTTCAGGAATGCAACTATTTACATTAACTGTGAGATTAGTTTGTGTCATACATGATGTACAGCCACACCCCAACCTCTACCGAATATTTTATTCATGTGTGTATAGCTGCAAAACTTTTATATACTTTGAAACTTGGCTGTAGAATTTAAGTATTGCAAAGACTGGGGGAGAAAAACAGAAAAAAAAAGAAAAAAAGAAGAAAAAAAAGCTGTACATGTCACTTCTTATCTCCTTATGTGTAGAGCATTTTGATGGCTATCTGAAGCACGTAGCCGCTTAAAAACCTGTGACAAATATATGTTGTGTTTGAATTAGTGTATGTTGCATTTTATCTTAGTTATATATGGTGTGATGCAAAAATGTTAGCCCAGTCATTATCTGCAAAGAAGCAAAATTGTGATGCAGAAACCCATGAAACCAGTTCTAGTGTATGTTTCTAAGGTAGTGCACAAGCATCAGTCATCTCTGTTACCTTGCAACTCCTGAATATTCTGTCAAATTTCAGTGGATGTTTTGATAGACCTTTTCTGCTAATAGTCACCTAAAATGTATGGCTATATCTGTCAATCATGACTGCCACCTTACTGTAAAGTTTGGATGAATATTTAGGTATATCTTGCTAGTATTGTTTTGAAGACATCCTGCTATTTATGCACTGTGACAAAGTGATGTGTCATAACTCAATTCCTTTCTTTGATGTGCATTGAAGTGAACTTGAATATATACCCCATACTTCAAAATTGTGTCCTTCAGGAAATTTTCAGCAGCTGAAATCTTGGAACACTTGCTACCACTCAGTTAAAAATCTTTTTGTCATCCCAACTCTTAACCAAACACCATAGACTTAAATGTGTGTAATGCAATATGATGTTACTTTGAATTGGTGTGAAACTTAGTATTACATATCATGGGTAGAACAAAGACTAAGTATCTTTCTAAGTTCATTCTAGTGACTGCTAGTCACAACCATCAAAGTACGATATATATATTGGGAACTTGTCATCAAACATGCAAAAATTTTCAACTAAATTTACTAAAACTAGCCATCACCAAGAGGCTCCTGTCATATGTTCAAAGATGATGAACAGACTGCTTTATTTAAACACCTGGTTCATACTGTGCAGGAAACACTTTTCATCTAAGTTATAAAAACCAATCAGTTTATGTTATATGGGTTAGAAGTCACTGCTTGTTCTGAGATAAATACAGTGTGGGCAGAATTTACAATTCTTAAGTGTTAAACCTGTTGGTGTATGCAAGCAGTAGGCTTTAAAAGGTTAACATGCACATTTACAAGCAACTGAATGTTTTACAGGGTGAACAAAAAATGTACAAACAAAATTAAGTGAATCTACACCACACAATATGAAGTAAATATTATGTGAACAATGTCCTCCTGCATCATAGTTTCTGAATTACACTTCCGACAATTAAAGAAAATATCCATCCTAAGACTCCATGTAGCCACTGAAGAAAACAAAACTTCTGAGACCCTACTTTCTTAATTGTCTGACTGGGACCATTTGCTATGGTTTCCTATGAGATAATCCATCCAGAGCTGTGGCAGGATTTGGATCAGCAGACTTTTTATGCATGATGGTGCCCCACATTTATTCTTGTAATTTGAGTAGCCTAGAACATGTTTCTGGAACAAAGGAAGGGCAAATTGGACCAATAGCATGGCCTGCTCACTTCCCTGATTTGAATTCCTTGCTCTTCATCTCTGAGGACATCCAACGTCTACTATTTATGCTACAGACATCAGTGATGTTCAGGGCTTGCAACAAGGAATACAGAATGAATTTGAGATGATTCATACAACACCTGGCATTTTTCAGAGTCAGCCATGATCACTCTTTAGATATGCAATGTCCTGCATTGAAGCTGAAGGAAAGAACTTTTGACATTTTCTTTAATTTTCAGGAGGCCTAAACTTGGGAACACAAAGGCCAATGTATGTAAAATATTTATTTCCTGTAGTTGCATGGTGTAGATTCACATTCTGTAGGTTTGACCACACATTTTTCATTTGCCCTGAATTTAAAACCCTATTGCACTTGTTACCTTACAACTATTGGATTACTTACTTACTCCATGGTGCAGAGTCCTTCTTGAGAAGCTGACTGGTTTGCAGCTAGTCAAGAAATTCCCCGCATTTTATGGAACCCGAACGTTCATTACCGTACTCACAAGTGTCCGCCACCTCTCCCTATCTTGGGCCAATCCAATCCAGTCCATATACCCACATCCCACCTCCTGGAGATCCATCCTAATATTATCCACCCATCTACGCCTAGGTCTCCCCAGTGGTCTCCTTCCCTCCGGTTTCCCCAACAAGACTCCATAC
>Ga0123352_10003514_pt1 | contig 22698 bp, 20 predicted proteins | sample TergutLab28metaG_FD_89700 | JGI IMG/M metagenome (GOLD analysis project Ga0123352, IMG submission 89700) | Labiotermes labralis P1 segment gut microbial communities from Petit-Saut dam, French Guiana - Lab288 P1 | ecosystem: Host-associated > Arthropoda: Insects > Digestive system > Gut ...
ATGATATAAGAACAGTTTCGGATGGATATTAATTCTTGTAACACAGAGAAATGTTTACCTGTGAGATGTTAACAAGTTCGTAGTACGGTGAAACAGTCCAGTCAAAAGGATACCACGCAATTAATATTGTTTCATGACTTTTCACAATGCGTATTGTTGATTGCACACAATGAAAAGCCAAATTCACAACAGCAGCACGGGTAGTGTACTTCTGAATGAGCGGGATCCAACCTGCCGCTGTCAAGTGTCCGGTGTCAGCGTCTCTGGTCGGCAGATCTTCCCACGTGAAGATGTCTGTTAGGTCCATCGCACGTTCAATACTGCGTTGTTGAAATCTGACACAATTAAACAAGTCAGTATGTAATGTTACAGAGGGATTAAAAGTGGTCGAAAAACAAATAGATGTATAAAATGATTTGGGATTCAGACAGCCAACAAATAGCAGTCCAGAACGGTCTAACACAGCCGATTGTATTATATGTAGGCTAAGTGTTTAAGTTGCCTGTAGAACGTCATCACGAATGCATACAAAGTTTAAAAATAAAGGCGAAAACATCAAAATGACTCTAAATTTTCTTGTCAGAACTGAAAATGAAATATCATATATTACAAGATTTCTAATTCTTATTGTTACCTTCATAGGAAATATTCATCTAATATATAAAAATTTATTTAATAAAATAAAATTTGTCATTATACTGGTGTCTATTTGTTTGCATCGGCATTAATTTTGTTTAATGTCCTCTCTTCCAAGTTTAAATGGCGAGTGAATTATATGAAATCTAACGTTACTTTTATTCTTTGTGTACCATAAAAATTTTCTGTTTATTGTTGATTCAACTTTACGATCTTCTAATCATAGTACCCGACATTATTTTATTTGAAATCCATTCCAAATAAACATTAAAAAAACAGACTGGAATAAAATCGCTATTTTTCCATTCGTAGTAATTCAGTTACCTAAAGAACGAAGTGATTTATTAATATATAGTTTTAAGAGAAGACAAAAAGAGACGCTTTTTGATTGAATTAACTCGTGATTATAAAGCAAAAATTAAGTGAGAATAATAAAATTGAAACCTTCCAGGTTAATCTTGTAGCAGACCCAGAAGTTTTATATGTAATTAACACAAACTTCATTTCGGATACAAAAAATAGAACACAAGAAGGAATACCTATATATGTCATGGTTTTCAACGTCGGATCGCACAAAATTTAAAACAAATATAAGACCGATACAAGCATTTGGATCACAAATATCGAAAGTTTTCGTTTTAGAACTGATGAATACATTAAACAAAAAATAAACACAGCATTTATAAATAGCTGCTAAGAATTCCTCAATATGAATTTAAAAAAAAATCGTAAACAATTATCACAAGAAAATGTATATTGAAGCTTATGCTTTCACCTTTACTGTAAAGGAACATTACACAAACCTGATGATGGTTCCACAGGAGGAAAATGTGTAAATTTAATACAATTATAGAAAATCTGCAGCTTTGTTTGGCGCTAAAATTAATGTTTATTGTAGATCGGCAGCACAAATATCTTGTTACTTTGTGAGCAGTAACTTACGTAGACTCAATTTTCCGAAAGTCACGTTCTTGTGTGTTTCTCTGGAGTGTAGAATAATAATTTCCAATCTTTCATTATTGCAGCATCTAACACCAGTCAGAAAATTCATCACAGTTGTCAAACACTAACATTTTAAGAACACATGTATTAGAAGTTGTAACATTAAAGGCTCGTTGCGTCATAGGCTTTGAACACTTTTAAAATATATTAAAACTCCCTTCTACCATGTGTCCTTTTAAACTGACGAATAGCTTCAGGGGTTTATTGGCTGTCAGCAAATAAACGTCACGAATTGCATGTACCTTTGTTTTTAATTACACCAATGCGAGGCTTTCGCACACATCGGAGTCTAAAACCTATCATGTAATTGGCCAATATTAGATTGTTCTACATATTTCTAAACCACCAAATTTAAAATATGTCTCCTCATGATTAAAATTTCCAACAAAAGTGAAGCTATTTAATATGCAAGAATGTGTTTTGCCAAAACTGCAATGCAAACTGTTGTGATTTACCTGCAAACAAAATAAATCCATACAAGACTAGTAACTGCTGCTAAGATACGTAGATTCTTCATGACACGTACCAAATCATTCCTGTGTATGTACATATCGATAAACATGCCTATAATTGAGCTGTATGTGCAGATATTCACAGTTATCATATAGATCTTGTAAAGAGTCGGCATTTTCTTCATTTTAAACGGAATTCCCGCTAATCTGAGAAAGAATATAATCCGACTGAAACGAATCTCCGACAGTCTCTCTTCTTTCGTTTCTTCTGCCACCATTCAGAACTATGCCGGAAATAAATAAATTTTGAAGTTTAAATGTTGCTGAATTCTGTAAGCAGCCCCCAGATCACTTAGAAGTGTTCACTCTCATAGTGCTGCTATGTGCGTCCGACAGTCGGAACAATGCACATGATACTGAGCTCTTGAAAACAAGGCAAGTTATTTTGCTGATCGAAAATATCAATACCATTGTAAACTTATTATTAATGGGACACGGAAGTTGTTATTTCAAAATCGTTAATTTTTTTAACTTCTAGATAATTGCAGATAACTAGGTCCTCTGCATGTTTCAGCCATCTTATTCTGTCAAATTCGCAGAAGGAACGTGACTAGTTTATTGGTTTCACTGTATAATTCACGACGTAGAAATATTTAATTGCCTAAGGAGCACATGTTACCTTTTGGATCTATTTGGTTCGAAGCGTTTAACTATCCGAACAATACTACAAGTTAGCTAGTTTATACTGAGAGTTTCCAACAATCAATTGATTTATTTTAATTTAACATAAAAGAAATTTGGCACCATATTTACTGTTGTAACTTACGATAAATTTTCTTGCTGACTGTGTGCAATGATTATCTTAGCTCTTCACGAATTTCATAGCAGAATGTAAAGCATGGCTTAAATATTGGAAACGAAGTTATGAATTTTCTCTTACGTGAACGCATTTCATTTTCTCTGAGCGTTCTATAGTTCTTCTCCCTCGTTTATTCCAGATGTTATAATTTTGTTTCTTTAGTATAATTAGTTCACTTATCTATAAATAAGTTCCAGAAGAAATTCAGTTTTTTTTTTTACAGACCTCAGCCTTTCTTCATGTCTTAAGGCTTTGGCGACACGGAAAATTAAGTAGGTCAAATCTTTGACGCCGAAAAGACTCCGGTAGCTATAGGGAACTCTACTTCAGTTCGGAACTCGTCGGGTTCAAATTCATACTCGAAAAAATTGGGTTCAAGTGCGGACAGTCTTATTTGGAACGCCAATGTTGGAATCAGCCACGTCTTCCGCTATCATAAACATAGTATTTTATTCTGAAAATGTTTATTGCTCTGAATTTTGTGGTACAGAGATAAACCTGGATACAAGAATAACAAAATGTTCCCATTCACCATTTTACATGAGTTAGTCTCGTCTTGCGGGTGATATGAAGGGGTTTGTCGTGTTAGGTGTTTATAGGTCGACAGTGAAAAAGCAGAACAAGGAAAAAACACTGCTATGGGAGTATTTTATTTGCAAAATTAGCTCTAATATTATTTTATCTGTACCGATACCATTGGTCACGTGGTCTACGTTGTGCAGCTGGAACTGCCCGCTTGCTGGGTTCGAGAGTTCGAATTCCACTGGGGGAATAGTTATCTGTCTCTTGTCATTCATGTGTGCTCTCAGGTGTCGATTTCTATTACGGGTTTTCACTCATCCAAAACAGTTCTACCGAGTACGTTGTATCTGAATGTGATCGTGAAGCATCTTAATGAAAAGTCCCTGAGTCTCTAGAAACTATTGCGTTAAGGAGAAATAGTCTTTGATTTGTTAGTGTTTGTTCTCTGCTGTTATAAACAGAGTACCTGAAGAAGATTTGAAATTAAAATTATTAAGTTGAAATGAAGCCTCGTGACATACTGATTCTCTAGTCTGGAATGTGACTAGTGGATTTTTATTGAATTGTAATATTTTTGGTGAAAATTAGTCTAATATGAGTTCCAGGTTACTGTCTCACATATTGCTGTTCATTTCATTTAAATAGCCGGAATGATTATTAAGAATATAGAAACCGAATTTGTGGTGCAAATATGTGTATCAAAATATCTAAAATAGGAATATTTGACTTCATTTTTTTTATCATAAACGAACTGAAAACGGGTTCTGTTTGTTTTCCTCAGTTTGCAAACAGTATGTCTTAACTTTCTATACTGAATGCAATAAAATATTTACTAACTTCAGTTTGAAATATAATCCATGGACTTTATTTACAAAAGAAAAATTTTATCTGTGGAGTCTTAAGTAGTGCATTAACTCTTAGTTATTTAGGCAATCGGACAAGTATTTACGTGAATTTCAATTAAACCCCAAGCAATTTGGAAGTTATGGAAAGCTCAAAAAGATTCACAATTCTGAATGTAAGAATTACAGGCGAGATCAAATTTCTAACAAAAGAAGGGACAATTAATTTCATGGGTTCTGCAGCTAATATGAAATTGCCCACTTTAATGGAGATGGAAGTTACATAATCCTAACTTCGCACAATCAATTTAAAAGATTGTAAATAATGTAAATTTGCACTGTAAACTGCACGTTTCGCGGGTAGGTTTATAAGCAACATTTGTACTGCCATCAGTTGGTTATTTTTATTTAAAAAAATTATTCGAATATATCGTGAGTTGTACACTTATTTTGAAATGATATTTTGAAACCCAAAAAAATAATTCTCTTATTTTCAAACCCGTGCTAACAGCGCTGCTAAAAGTTAAGCATAAACCTCTCTCATGGTAATTCTAGCTGCTTTTCTGATAAAATTCACAGAAAAAAATCCCAGGAGTTGTGGTCCGAATTTTGATGTGAGAAGTTGTAAAATTTATTGAAATTTATAGAAAGTGATAATTGAAGTTGACTCCAAACGGATGAAGCATTATGCAGTTTGGGAAGAATGTTTTAATGTGTGGTAACAAAAGTTGTCATCCTTGCAAAAATGTGAGCAAAATATAATATCGTTTTCTTTTGAACTAATATGAAATAAGTCACGAATATTAGAGCAATTATGACTTTGAACACCGGATTGTTGTCGGTGTGTGGGAACACTAGCTTCCCAAATAGGAATGAAGTGAACCAGGTGCATGAAATTTTCCAGCAAACATTCGACCAAGAAGCCCCTCCAAAACAGAAACTTATGCAATGGGAACATAAATTCCTTGCAATATGCCATATAAAATATAAGCCAAGATCTGGAAGTCCATAAAAAAACCTGACCGTCCAAATTCGTAGGGGTATATGTTGCCTATTCACTTCATAGTTCGACCCTTAAACAACACTTGGAATGTGACATACCTGGTTTGAGAATGCAAAAGTCACGGGGGTTGACTATTATTTAAGTTAAATTGATAAAGGACGTGGTTTTAAACCGTAGACGGAATGCAAGTGCAGAGGCGACCCAGATATTAAACGCGATCACAAAACACGGGAAACCCACCTTTAATGTTGAGTGTAACATACACCGAAGCTGTGGATTAACGAAAGTTGTGTTTCGAAACTTCGGAGAATGCGCATTATTTGGAGGAACTGGCACATAATTCTTAACAAATTCTAATAAGGACTGGGATGTATAGTAATCATCTGTTTGGACAATATTTCTTGAATAGTGCTGTAAATCAGCATACGTATCTGGCTGTGTGGGAAAACTAGTTCGTTCCGCAAAAGGAACACCGAAGTATGAAGAAAGATGTTTCATTCCAAGAGGATAGGGCATTGGGATTTTACACACTCGCTGCTAGGGAACATTTTCGTGAGGTTATAAGGGACTGTTAATTAGCAGTGAGTTACCTGTGCTTCCCGCTTTTTTGACTGGCCACATAAACGCACCGATTCTTCGCTCTGTCAAAATTCAATGTTGAGGCTTCCTAAAACTTAATGTTGCACAGCAGCGCTACAAAATACTTGAGGAAGTTCAACAAGCAGCAAGAATTTTTTTAAACGTGTCAATCAAAAATTAGTCCGGAAAATGTCCCGTACAATTTGACGCACACCTATAATGTGTTATGAGAATGGTGGGGCACAAACGAATTACACTGGAAAATTTATGTTCGTGTCATATGTTCTAAAATTTGTAAAAATGTGTGACATACTGCAGTTGTATGGAGAATAACTTGCAACACAAATATGAATGTTTTCTAGGGGATAATAAGATCATCCTCTGGGTTAGCGTTCTGAACGTCCATCAAGCAGATGATGCCCTTTAATTTTTAAGTCCCTCTTTTATCTCACGTTTCAGTTTTGTCTCATATATTTGAAAGAGTGACGTTACGTGTTCCAAATATATGTGAACATAGGCTCATGCATAAAATGCTATATATAAAATTGTTTCATGTCTTTCGTCAATCTAATTCAATATTACGTTAGAATGCAACGAATTTTTGTAGTGCATATTTAGAGCTACGTAGCCGCATAATTTTTGTTGTTGTTGGAATCGGTTTATTGCTTACAGCGATCAGTCTGCAGGATCACGATGCTAGGTAATGGCAAACCTCTGTGTTACCACATACTTTAAAAGGCTGTTAATTTTATCTCTATTAAGTTATTCATAATTCCAGAAAGTTTCATCTCGAAATCAGAGCCGATTTGGGGCGGGTTATGTACTATCAAACGAGTGTTTATATGTCCCAGAACGTGATTACGTGTTACAGAAACCTTCCACGCCTACAGTGAGTAGGTAGTAGAATTCACACACACACACACACACATATATATATATATATATATACATACATATACACACAGGGTGTCCCAGGAGGAATGTGCCAGACTTCGGGAGGGTGTTCCTTATGTTAAAGTATACCGATATAACCCAAAACACCTATATCCAAAGTTTAACGGTTATGGAGACAATGGCCAGAAAAAAGTGGGGGCTACTTGCGGTTCCAAATACTGCAACCTGCACACCTGATGTGTTGCGCTACAGCGCTAATGACCTTGAGAGTGGAATGCAGTGTTAATCGTGACTGCGTGACGGTTAGTTGCTTGCACGGGAGTTGGAAGAATCAGTACTTCCATACTGCTGAATATTCATGTGCCATGTAAAGTGCTTGGAACCCTAAGGACGACTATGGCGTTAATGCGGGTGTTTATGTAGTTCAATTTAATGGCTTTATGTCACTCATACGTTAATTACATGTCAAGTACAGATAATAACATTACAGAAACCACATATTCCTGCCAGTTTTAATATGTATTTGGTAATCAATAAGTGTGTAACAGTTGTCAAAGTTTCAAACTTCTCTGGCCATTATGTCCGTTACCGTTCAACTTTGGACATAGGTGTTTTGGATTATATCGGTATACTTTAACATAAGGAACACCCTCCCGAAGTCTGGCACATTCTTCTTGGGACACCCTGTATAGGGCTACGGAAGGCCGATATAGGCCCGTAGTTGAATTGAAGAAGAAGAAGAAGAAGAAGAAGAAGAAAAGGAAAAGGAAAGTTAAGAAGAAAAATATTTAATGAGTGAGCAATACGTTGGAGATATGTTTTGGAAGTGGGAAGAATTTTAATAGGTGAAATTAGAATGGGAATTTTTTTACTATATTGTCTTGAAACTCTTAGGAATATTTTTGTGCGAAATGTAGGCTCAGCCATCATCAGAGTAGTATTGAAACAGGAATTATCTTCCACTGAAAGGCCATTCACCATCCACTCAAACACACAGCGTTAAAAGCCACAAAACTGCAGTCTAATTATGTACTGTCCTTCAGACGGCACAAGCAGAAGTGAAGAAATGGACAGCAGTGGTTGTGAAGACTATTAGCTCTAAGATTCATGGAAATTGTAATTTGTAATAATTAATCTTAAAAAATCAGTATGTAAGTAACAATTCTTTGAAGTTGTTTGAAGGGTGGTAACGTTAAGTTTTGTGTCAGTGCACTTAGAGATTTGTGTTAAAAACGGATATATAATTGAAATGTTCCTTTTATTGCAATTGAACTGAAAGGAGAAAAATATACTTTGAAAGATAATTTCTTATATTTGAATGGTCTTTCTGCAAATTGATTTGATAAAAACAAAAATCGTACCACTATGTAAAGGGACATTTGTCCCGACTTTAGTAATTTCCTGCTGAAATTGTTGACAAGAACAGAAGGAAATTTTAGTCAAAGGCCTTTACTAGGAGAGAAATTACGCAGGAATGTGAGACCCTTGGCCACAATTGTTCAGTCCCCGCTGAAGGGAAGGTGGAAAAATTATGGAGTACAACTACTTAGTTCTCTAAACAAGCCAAGTTGTTGAATGTGAACCATTCAGCCTTTCGCAGCATCGCATCTCAGTTTAGCCTTAAATTGCTCGTTTATTTTCCTCACATCTGCACATATATTTCATTTTCCTCCATGTCCGTTACGTTATACAATACATTAATATAAATATTAAGTTATCTTGTCATATTCCAAGGTAACAAATAAACAGTAGCGCATTGTCATTTTGAAATAGAACACAGAAACTTGTATAAAGACCCAAACTTCCGTATTCCAGGAATGGACTATACCAAAGCGCTGTTAGTAGAGGATTATTGTTCAATGCAAATTTCACAACTTGACCTAACTTTTTGACACCTCCCCTGCAAATGGCTCAAGAATGCTCGGATTGAAATTAGAACCGTGTGCGTACTGACCTTAAATACAGACTGTCAAAAGCAAGTCTAATTCTTCAGCAGGACATTATTTCTCCTCTCACCCTTTCATTTATCTCTTCATCTGTAGGTTGTTTATATATAGTAACCTGGCTCTGTGCTTCACGTCGGTCCATTCTAAATTCATATGTGCCATCACCATTAGTATTAGAAAAAAGACTGTATTTATTATCACATCTAAACATTCAAAAGAAATAATATCTGATATAGGAAACAATAAAAAAATTGCTGAAATTTATCACCAGCACAATTGTTTATCGTGTTACATACAAGAGATACACAGCTGCATGCCTCGAAAAAAATGGTTTTGCTCATCTAGGAAGTGTGTCATCCCCGTCGTGTGTGTGAAACTAGGAAAAGGTATGCACTCAAACACAACTTAATCACTGAGGTGCATTTAATGACTATGTGATGGAAACAACTACATGTTTCGGCCTGTATTGGCCATCATCAGGTTGTCTAGGGAACTTAAGGTCTAGCTATATGCATGCGCTCGCGAGAGGTGTAGAGATCTCTACATACGCATATCTTGACAAACCGAATCAAAACAGGAGTAAGATAAAACACTATGAAACAGAACAGATAGTAATACAAAATACATGAATATAAACCAGACAATAACGCTATTTGTGGGGGTTGGGTAGTTCTCGGCATGTATGGCGTTGTAGTCGTGCGGAGGCTTCTTCTTTGACCTCCTTGAAAGTGTTGCTTTGTGCGGGGGGGGTTTGGTCCGAGTGGCTCCGAGCGGCTTGGTAGCAGGTTTCCTTGTCTAAGCTCTTGGTGCTAACGTGTTCTTGTCTAGCTTGTCCCCTTGTTGGTGTGGGTCGGTATGAGTGGCGGTGCTCGCTGATGGAGTGCCACTGTGCCGTGTCTCTGATTGTGGTAGGTTCATTCACTTTGTTCACTGTCGGGTGTGGTTGTATTGTTAACTGGTTGTTATGTTTACTATGCGGCTGGATCTTTCACTGTGTGGTATGTGGTACTGAGAAGCACTTGTACTTTTGGTCGGAATTTACTATGTAGAGTTCTTACATTACTGCGGGCGTACTGTGTTATATGCACCATGTATGCGGCTGTTTGTTCTATCAGCCTATTGAAATATATTCAAGTAGAATTACACATGCAACGCCAGTTTTGGGAGGTCAGTTTGCTTTTGAAATTATTGATGTTACCGTGAACATGTGAATATAGAATGGTAAAGAGTATAATATGTGAAGCATTTAAATTAATTGTAAACTGTCTCGTCGTTAGAGGTGGTGCGGTCTGTTGAATTCCTTCCGGAGGATATTTTAGCTGAGCTTGTTGCTTGTCGTCCTCATAAAATGCCATATGTTTAGTACGTGATGTGTGAAATTCAATAATAGTGATAATTGTAATAACTTTAGTAATTGAATTGTGTTGAACGGAAATGGAGAATGTGAAGTATGCAGTCCTTTTTTCCTTAAACATTTGTTCTGTTGAATTTGAACAGCACTCTGTAATGCGTTTCAGCACCTGAGTGCAATTTCCGCATGTTTGCCTGAGTTTCTTTGATCAATCAATTTCTCTTTCTTTCAGCGGTTCCTTTGCCTCACAGTTCAATAAGACATTTGGTCGTGTTTGAAGACATGAAGTGTAACAGAGACTCGAGTCTCACATTGAAGGTTGGTCACAAACCTTTAAGTTACGAAACAAATTTCTTGTGGCGAAAGAGTGAACAAATTTATGATTACAGACTTTCTATGATAAGGGATTTTTTTAAATGTCAATTTCGCGGTTTTACTCCCAAATTTCACTCCTCGGTTGCAAATGTTTCAAGAATGTACATACTCATAATTTAGTTGCCTTGAAATTCCTTACACGTATCAATCTAGAAAAAAGCCAATTGTTATATCATGCTGTATTGTAATATAGTTCCCTGTAATTCATTCAGCAATCCTTCGAGTCTCGGATTTCGTAGTATAATTTTAGGATGACTGTACTACGCTTCTGGTTGTCCTTACTGATTCGCATTCATTATTATCATCATCAACATCATCATAAATTTTTCTATGAATTGGGGCTATACAATCTTTTCTTTATTGTTCAAGATTTCCTTAGTTTTCCTTCCTTTTCTAGGTCGTTTTATTTCCCGTCCCCACCATGAATGGCTTTGAAGATCCAATGTTGGAAATCGGTAAGTGTTCTTTTATTAAGCTGATTCAAACACTGTTTCTGATAGAATTACAAATTGTCTAATATTTTTATATTTTCAATCATGTTGGGATATAATTACTTAGGCGGTCCAGTACTTTAAGGCCTAAACTTGGTCATTAAAATCTCATTTCTATGGTTTCGATTTCTTGGGAGTCTCACTATTTATGCTCCAGAGCTTACTACCCAAAACAAAGGTGCCCTCCATGTAACGCTACGCAGGAATTTCAGTGTCATAGATTTTCGTATTGATGTCACTCGCTTCTAGAGATAACAAAATTTCACAGTAATTAGTATTAGAAATTTTTTCACCTTTGTTTCCTTCAATTTCCAATTTGAATATTTCATATATTTTTAACAAGATACTATTTACTATCTTTTAAAAGTACGTGTTTTCAATTCTTCTTTCTAATTTTGCATTTTTAATACATTAACTTATTTCTGCATATCGTCCTTATGGTTGCTCTGACTTCTTGAGAATCGAAAGGACATCTTAAAAGAAAAAATATTTCACATTCAAACACTCATGAAAATAAGTTTGACGGATAAAGTAACCCGTTGTGTCCCAAGTAAGTAGAGAAAATCCAAGTCATTCTACAGTACCAATCACCGGTTTTTTTTTCATCTAGCCAACTACATCCATGTTGCTACATCATTTTTGAGCAACTAAGGCTTTATTAAACAGAAAAGAATTTCTCTGCACTTTCTGAAACCGAAAGTTCAATATCGTGTTCACAAAACCACTCATTTGCCTGTAAATTTTCGCAGTGGACACAATCGAAAATAACCGTCCTGTTTCCTGAAGAACTATTTAATATTTTCATGCCATACAGTCTAGCCTGTTAGGCAGACTACAATTTTAATATATTTCCATCAAATGCCTCAATGCATTTTTTTACCTTTTTTACGGACGACTAAAAGTTAAAATTTTTTACGATTCTCTTAATTGTCTTTCCCATTTATGGACTTGACTTCAAAGGTGGAAATGCATCATTGCGGATATATTAACGTGCATTACTCGAATGACAATGCTTTGCGTTATAATGTTCGTAGTAGTTCATCACTTGATACATTAAGGGCTGTAAAATTTGCCAGTCTACGGATTGACGTCAACTCAGGTTCCTCTGGGATTGTGTGCTGTGAAGCGACAAGCCCCAAATGGACGGAATGGCAGGGAGAGATGGCGGGTAATTTGGTGTCAATTTTGAACAGGATGAATTTTAATAAATGTGCAGCTTATTAGAATGCAGTTGCCATACTCTTTTATGACCAGGTTTTGATTTGTGAAATCCATTCAGATTGCGAGCCAATAGTTTCCTTAGTGGGACTGTGTAACATGTGAAGACATACCTTGGGTTTTTATCGGCACGTATTCTTCCTGCCAGTCCGGCTTGAAAATTGTACACAGGTCACAGCGTTTATGATTCTGCTTTAAGCAACACTGGAACTCACATTTCGTGAATCATTCCATCACGGCTTGTTATCCTGCTTTAATTTGCGCAATATACTGATACCTTCCTCCCTACCTGATTATAACTACATATATTAAAAATTATTACACAGAAATTTGGTTGTGTAAATTGCCGACATTCAACAGATGCAGTACAAATGTTACAGCAGTTCGCATCCTGTATAAGCTTTACATAAATATGTCGACTTGTATCTTACCTTATGATAGACTAGAATATTAAGATAATTGTTAATATTCCGCCGTCTGCACTGATTTTGAGAATAGAATTTTTTCGCTCTTTCGCCATTCGGATCGGATGACTGTCGACTTCAAAGAATAAAATACACAACCGAGTATTGGCGACATTTCAAAGAATTATATCAACCAATGCCGTGTGTTCTACTCATGACTTTGTTAGCTTACCCTCTATCAAACGCTTCATTATTCGCTTAAAATTATATGAAGGTTTGGAATGATTCCGTTTGACAGTCGACCTAGAAATAAACAAATTTTGCAGATAAATACGATGTCTTGGTTCCCATAATTGCAAATATTATTTACCTATTAAGTAATTAGTAGTCAGTTATTACCATTCGCAAGCCTTGAGCAAATAAAGTGACTAATGAGGACCAAAATATACAGTTAGTTTTATTTACTGGGTTAGGCATAAGGACCTGTTTCAGGTTCTTCTGTACACGGTAATGAACTTTGCGTTTGCTTGTAATCCGTGGGATATCTTGTGTACCAAGCAGCTGTTGTTGGATCGAAAACAGCGCGGTGTTCCTGCACTAATTGTTTTGTCAAATTGTTTTATTCACCAACTAATGCACAAGTGGCTGTCTTAAAAAAAGTTTTAAAATTCACATTAAAATAGTTTCGACATGTTTCGGTGCAGTCTCACCTTCTTCAGGGTGTTCATTAAAGAAAGTATAAATGATGGTTTCAACCAAATTTCTGGTGCACTTACTTGCCAATTCAAAGTTCTCCGGAATGTGAGACATTTAGAGTGAAAACTTGATTATATTCACATAAGTTAATGTATACTGCCTATTGCATAATATATTTACCAAATGGATCGAGAGTATAGAATGGCTCTAAGAAATTGTACATATTGAATTTTATGTGATAAGCAGACAACAAATATGAAGGGCTTCTAATAATAACCTATTAAAATATATATGGTTAATAAGTTAACTATGTTCCTCTATCCAGTTCCTTTGTTTAAGAAAAGTACGATAAAAGAAATCATAGATATCATTGTGTGTGAATGCTAATCATTTTGTTGTCTATGTCATTGGACTTGCTTCGCTTCCTCGGTCTTCTCTTTCACTTGAAGCAGAAACATGAATAAGGACAACGTCTCTTGCATAATCTGCGAAAGAAAATTATTTGATTATCCAAGTATATGAGTAAGAAACCACAGAACGTGTGAATATTGGAAGAAAGCTGAAAAGGTATGTCTTTTCATAAAAGAGTACCCGAATATCTCGTAATGTAAGCTTCCAGACTCAGTAATATTCTAACCAATTTACATGTTCTTAGCTGCACAGGATCGAATGAAACATGTCAGTGAATAGAAACATATGACAAAAAATATTAGAAAGTTGCATATTTTGTTTTTAAATGTTAATGTTCTACCCTATTTCAGAAATCATTGCATATTCTCAATTTCCTTTATTCTCGAAATTACTAGACTGCAGCCCCTGTCACTTAGTTCATCATGTTGACGGAATTGAAAATATCTCAATATTACGAATACATTTAACAATCCTGTTTTCCGAATATGTTGAAAGTTTAATTGAAGTGCGTAAAAACAATTTTGAATTTGTTTTATTCATGATTATAAAAAAGTTTTTCAAATTATAAATTAGCGAAATAAAATGTGACCAAGAAAGAGACCAAAAATATTATAAAATATGACGACCATTGAATACATATTCAGCGTATTTCGAATGTCAAAACAAAACCGATGTACTTAATACTATGGTCAACTGGAAGCATCTTACTATCATTCACGAAGAAGTTGAGTATTATACCCGGAAAGGCAATCCGAAGAATTGTGACGTAACTAAGGTCGGTCAGATTTATATTGGAGCCACTCGGTGGGGTTTTAATTTGAAGCTCGAACAGGCTAATATATTTCGGTATATTTCAAAAGATATTTTTGAACTCGACTAACACTGGGTTGGCAATATTTATGAGAGTGGGTTCCCAAATTACAGATAATATTCGGATGAATATTTTCGTGGGTGAAACCCCAGATTGATGGTACCAAGTTTCCCAATTTTCCAGTGTTTTCTTAGAGCTCCTTGTATTTTGGCGTCTCGCTCATCTCTCCGGCTGGTCCTTCCCTTATTTTGGTCGTGATTTAAAAAAGATTATTCTTTTAATAATATATTCGATTTAATATATTTTAAAGCACTAGTACAAAAAACGTTGCACACATAAAGACGTATACATTAAGGATCTCAAATTTTTTGCCGATCCAACATCATTAGGGATTTGAGTACAAATGGCAGTAGGCCGAAATGTGTTGGATGTTAAAAAATATGTTTTTATTTGTGTACTTTATTGAAAGGTTTTAAAACTTTTCATCCCTAAACAGTCATGTTGTGTTTAAAATCCCTCGAAATAATTTGGTTACTATAAATTATATGATATCAGTTGTATTACATTCCAGTACATCCCGGTTGCCGCACGGTCTAAAGTCTGGTTTGCGGCAGTTCGCTTGCTTTGATAGAGCATTCGAATTCCACCGGAGTCATGAAAATCTGTCTCTTTGTGGTTTTTTGTGTGTTATCAGGTAGAGCTCTCTGCGTCGGGCTGATCGCTTGTCCAGAGGTGTTCTACCGAGTGTTGCGTGTCTGAGTGTGATAGAGAAATTTCCACATTGAGGACGGCCGGATCCATTAGGGAGGATGACCCATGAAAAAGGATACTTTTTTTACCTACATTTATCATAGTCAAATTTGACACCGGAACAAACTTTCCTGCTGTCAGTTGGAACCCCTTGTTAGCTGTAGCAATGATGAACATCAGACATCGCTGAAATGGGATAGCAGTTCCCACCCAGTCGCAACCGAATGCAGCGTCTCTCACACTCTCCGCCTGAAACATTTCACAATTAAAATTTTAGGTCCTTTTGAACCGTCCTGTTTGGGTTCTGGGACTTGCAACGGATATTTTTCGCCACTATTGCATTGATTTTGTGTCATATTATGGCCGAATTGTGCTTAATCATATTGAGATTTTTTCCTTATATCCAGTTTATAAGAAATTATTTCTCTCCTCTGTGAGTTATTCAAAAGTAGTTTTCTTAGATTTGAATTATAATGTTGTGTCATCTCTCCTATATAATGAGTAACGTGTCTCCTTCCCGGAAGTAAAATGGCCTGGATGGTGCGTTGACCACCTACCATTTTCTAGGGACGGGATTTAAAATGGGTAGATATATAATACTGCCTCCCTTTTGTGTCTGTTTAGCATGTAATGGGCAGCTTTATTTTATGTCATATCGTTCTTTACGATTTTCTGTTTGTACGTCTTTCACACAGGTACATTTTCACCTCGATTTTTGCTTAAACATTTTATCATATCCAAGACGATACTCAATACAACTGCTCGCCCAATATTCTGTTTAAATAAAGGGTTCATTATTTTTTACCAGATATAACACCAGAATTTTAGCTATTTCGCGATACCTGAATTCATTCTGCTTTTGTATAGCAGACACGCAGTTTATAGCATAAGGGTGGTACAGATATTGCTGTGAAAATATAAAATACCAAACTTCGGACACATAAATTATCCACACTAAATAAAATGTCTCTGAAATGTATCGGTTGAAATATGCTGCCCTTCATTCATAGTTCTCTGCAGGCGTGGTAGTATTCAAAACAAGTCTGTAAACACGTGGAGCAGCGATTTATGTAAGGGAGCGCAGAAAGATCTCAGACATTTTCTAACAAATAAGGTCACTTTTCATTTTTCCAGATTTTCTTTTACTTCTGTAGTTTCCATTACATACGGTTGTAATGTCCTTGGTCTTGATGCCACCACATTCATAAGATCTTCATCCACGACTAAAAAACATAGTTTGTTATGGTAATGCATAACAATATTATTACTTTGTAAGACTGAACTGTAGGATATCATTAAAACATGGAAATCATAGTTTTTATTTCTGGTGAAGAAACGTTTTAAGCCCGAATGAGAAACAATGGTGCTATGCAGTGGCTATAAAAAGCAAAATAATATTCAGAATTTGCATAACTAACACGTTCGATTTTTCTTTTTAATTTCGACACGAAAATGGTGGAAAGTATAGAAAAGATACACAATTTAAAAAAAAATCTAAAATCCTTCCTAATCTGTTGGAAGCTTATCACATTCTCTACTTGTCGCTGTAATAATAATAATAATAATAATAATACAACTCCCTCTTACGTGCTGTTTCAGTTGTGTTCCAAACCAGCAGATCAGAAACACGTTACAAGCCGATGCCACATACATTACCACTGCTTGACTCATATCTGCGTAGTCTCCCCAAGCCTGCAACAATAGTACATTATAATGGAAAAATAATAGGAAAAAATAAAACAATTAAAGGCATTTTTACACCAAAATAATACAGTCAAATTAAATTAATCAGAGTGAATATACATTTTTTGTGGCTGTATTAAATGGCAATGCGCAAGTCCGGCGGGAAATGCCCCTGCAAATCCAATACAGTAATCGTGAAAATGTGAGCTTCCCTGTTCTCCACTGGGAGCGAAACAGACTTATTTCTGTCACTGTTCGATACTATATTGGCAATTTTTTCTTACGTCACATTGTATTGGTGATGTTCCTCTCTTTGAGAGCAACCTTCATATTCCACCAACAAATTACAATACACTCATCGAAGTATTTTTGGTTAATGTTTGGAACGACTTTCGGGAATGTGACATAACATTTACCTTAAGTGTGTTTTCAGTTTAGTAAGAATGGACTTTATAGCTCAAGTACCTGTCCATGAAACTCTTGCCTTCAATTTTTTCCAACGGCGGCAGATTTCTCGTGTGATATGTGATACTTTTAGACATTTTCACAAAATTGCGAAAAGTGAATATTAGTTTCGTCATATCTGTCCTCATGGAACACTACACCCAAAGGACGGATTTTCATTAAATTTGTTATTTCAATATTTTTCGAAAATCAGTCGAGAATATTCAGGTTTCATTAAAATCTAAAAAGGTAGTTGGTGTTTCACATGAATGGCTAAGTGTGTTTATGTTGATATCTCCCTCAGTTCTCCTTAGGATGAAAAATGTTTCAGGAAATAATTGTAGAGAACACCAAGACACGCAATTTTGTTAATGAATTCTGTCTTCAGAAATTCTGCCGTGTATGAGACAATTTGAATATATATAGTACAACGAGACAGGTCACAAATGAATATACAGCACATGCAAATGGCATGCTGGTTACCTAAATATACAAACTCAAATTCACATGAAGTAAAATAAATTCCGTTTCTACTGCAACAATAATTGCATGAATTCGACTGAATATTACATTACAGTACATACCATATATTGTTTTGAGTGAAGTAACTTCGTCTAATAATTTGTCGATCCTTTGGTTGTCTCTAAAAATCAATTTTATAAACGTTCGGAATTCATACTTTTATTAAAAATATTTGACCCAATTCTTCTTTTGTAAATATCATAACAGACACCGACTTTAGTATTATAAAGATGATGTCCAACCGCCCGATGTGTATTTTCTTAATTCTGCTATTGACTGTTGTAGATTATTTTTTTCTTATCCCATCAAACATGGTCTTGCTTCGCATCAGAATTGTCCCTTGCAGGTCAACATTAACAAGAGAAACGCAATTCTAATTTTCTCTTACACTTTCTTTGGTGCTTATTCATTTCCCTATCTTCCTGTTACGTTGAATGTGGCTGTAGTGAGAGATACTTAACAGCTGAAATAATATATAACGTTGAAAAACGTGAATACTGTTAAACAAATTGTGTCACAGTAGGTACATTTTGATAAAAATTTTACATAGAGGCCTATTAAACCTGAAGATACTGATCTTTATGTGTCAGTCAGTTTAATATCATAATTTTCTGGGGTAGATAATTAAAGCAATATATTGACACTACTGGAGTTAGGGAGTTTTTTCGAAAGTTAATAATTTTTACAAGTATTCCCATTAAATCCCAGTGGTGTAGGAAGTTGGATTGAGGCTTCTGGCTTAGTAGGATTTGTAGTTGGAATTCCGCCTGGGGCATGAATACCTCTCCATTTTAAGTGCTGTGTGAGGTCAGGCAGAGATCTTTGCGGCAGGCAGATCAGATGGTTCTTATCGATTTTCAATTGTTTGTGTGAGTACGGCAGGGCACCATAAAAATTCCCTGAAATTCTGAGCAACAAATCAATGTGACCTACTGCGATATAGAATATTGTAAGTCTGCCGTTGGCGTGCGTATTTATAAATATTAATAATTTTCGTTTTCTGAATAAATTATATTGACAGTAATCGTTCAGTTAGGACGACTGTTTTCTGGGATGTGAGAATGTGTAATTTGATTTTTAGGTTTGCCATCCATTATGTTAGATAAAATAACTGTACATATGCTATCTATAACACATTAAAGAATACACAAGACAAATATTGTACACAAATCATTAAATAATAAAAACACACAATATCAAAAATTACTTCTAATATTGGGAAAGTGAAAAAGCATAAAATCGATGATAAGTTTGCAGTTACAGAAAATAGAATCCATAAATTGTTAGTGCAATATAACAATGGATAGTTGAACTAATGTCATCAAAACGTTGTGTATATATATATATATATATATTACACGCTTCTTACTGATAGTATCTTCCCAACACTTGCACAAGCAACACCTACAAATAGCAGAACTATTTGGACACCAATATCTACATCAATTTCTACATTTCTATATCATAAAGTGGGAACAACACAATGTGAATGAGTAACAATAAAGTTGACACTTGAAGAATCTTCAAGTAAAAAAATTTAATTTTCAAATGAATAATAAAACGCAGACAAACAATCCACATCATAAATTAGACCTGCGAAACATTCTACGCAACCTAAGTTCTGAACTCATCTGCTAACTAAAGTTACGGTAGTGAAATTCAAGAAACTTTCAACAGTCATTAAAATATTTTAAACCCTTACATTTTAAACTTGTCTATAATAAGTTTGTTTTGACAGAGGAAAATGTATATTATCGAACAGTGAAATTCAAATCTTAATTCAGAATTTAATAATGTTATAAACCATTCCATTTATATATTTTATACTACTGGACTGAAGATGACGTTCTGAAGTAGATGAATTTTCCAAGCTTAAAGATAAAAAACTTACCAGTTGTATTGAGCGCATTTTATTTCTCGTGCAATTTGATACCGAAATTTCAATTTTGCTGGTTGTGATATGCAGTTGTAACGGTGTTCCTAAAGTCAACATTTTTATTTTTCCCCTAAGAATGGAGGCTACAAGTTGGTTCACATCTACCGTACAACACAGTCTCATAATTCACAAAATTGTTACTTCTAATGATACGAGTACCAATATTTTTATACTGTACCGTAACTACAGAAAAAGAAGTGAAGCACATTGTAGCCAGTGAAATTAATAAGTAGCCGCACAGACAGACATTCAAAGTTTCTTCGAGTTGATGCATAAACCTGTGAGTGGAAAAGAGATGTATGTTGAAAATACTGGACGATATAAGTGACCGATTTCGTCCAAAGTTTTAAAGCATTACTATTTTCTTTATTCCATATAGTAGTCACAAAATATTTTTAGAAGGTCTAACTTTATTGCACTTTCTTTGGCAGAGGACACACTAAATATATTTTTGTAATTGCAGTTCGTGAATATGCTACTTACAATTAATTAATTACGAACTTACTCCATTATTTCCTGATGGTGTCGAATGCAAGCTTTTAACTTTGCTTGCAAACTACGTTTTGCAATTGCATGAACTTGTTCACCTTCCTGCACGTGATGAGACGTGGTACTTTGCTGTCTGATATCCAGTATGGCTGCTTTCACCTTTTGGACCTGAGCACAGGCCACGGCTATCAAAATAGTATACAGAGACAGGAAACCGCAGTATAGAGCCACCATCAATAACGATGTTAAGCACTGTGAATAAGTTAATAGAATAGCTTGGTTTTTCATGAAATCAGGTCATTTAGGGATGATGATGAAACTAAATTCAGCCTCAACCAATGCCACTGTTGTAATAATATATTTGTGAAAAAATATTCTGTGACGAATTTCATCATGTGTTCCCTCGTATATGATGTCAGTTTCCACCTAATCAATAACAGCATTATTTTGTGACTGAGTAGCATTTAGAAGTGTCTACATTCTATATGGAAATGATAATGAATTTTTGTGACATCCTTCTTTGTCCCGGTACTTTTACAATAGAGCTACATTCAATCATTGCCTAAGGCACTACATATTGCGTGAAATATGACTACGTGTGCAATGGTGCGAGAAACAATTTGTGACTAAGAAATGTGTCCTAACGAAATGGTCATTTAAGACTTTATATTAAATGTTTCATTTAAGAAAGCATTTTGTTTTGAATACTCTATTCCTGGTTACAGTGTACGAATCAGAGTTTTCTTCCTTATTTCGACTTACTGCAAAATATAATATTAATTGTCATTGTTTCATTTTTTATATACAAGTAAAATCATACCTTCGGACAAACAACCAGCAGGACATAATTTGTCACATTCCACATATATTAGTCCCACAGTGCCCTGATAGGTACAAAAGTTTACTTGTAATACTAAAGAAACTAATACACTGCAGGTACTTTTGTTACAAACAAATTGTATCGCCTTGTTCACGAACGTCACTGCGGGTCTCCCTGTTTTAAATTACTTGACTCATTAAGCAGTTTGGCAGAAAGATCACGTAATGTCCGATATCTAAGAGGATGTTCAAATGGAAAGATGTTTTTAATATTAGAGGGAGTTTTAGAAATATGTCGTGAAACATGCGACGATTAATGTCGTATTTCTTTTCGGAAGAGATTATATTATATGTAACGCGGGGCCTTGATTTAATGAATGGTAATATTTCTCGCCACATACGTCTGAGTCAATATTTGTAGTGGTTCTAGCGCATGAAATCAAAAATTATACCTGCAGTTAAACACGCCAGTTTGTACTGCGATAGCAATAACAACTTGTATTCAGCACTTCTGCTGCGCCAGGGATTTTCATTGTTTCTTTCTATACTTCAAACCAGATATTTTGGATAGGACAATGACTGGACGGAAAGAGCTTTACTGTAAATTTTTCCAGGTCCTTATCAACAGCATTGTGGAAAAACAATAAAGAAAGTAACTTACAGTTTAACATAAGCTGTTACATTAAAAATAATATAAGAACCGTTTCGACGGAATTTTTATTATTTTAACAAAGAGTTATTGTTACCTGTGAGATGTTAACCAGTTCATAGAACGGCGAAACAGTCCAGTCGAAAGGATACCACGCAGTTAGTATTGTTTCATGATTTATCACGATACGTATGGTTGACTGGATGGTATGAAAGGCTAATACCACAACAGCTACACTCCTAGCGTACGTCTGAATGAGCGGGATCCATCCTGCTGCTGTCAAGTGTCCGGTGTCAGCGTCTCTGGTCGGCAGATCTTCCCACGTGAAGCTGTCTGTTAGGTCCATCGCACGTTCAATACTTTTTTGTCGCCATCTGACACAAATAAACAGCATCAGTGTATATTGTTACAGAAACAAAATATTTGTAATAATAAAGAGTTGGATGTCATTTTTTTAAATAACTAACAAACAGCCAAACACCATCTAACACAACTATTTAATTCATATTTTTATATGTAGACTACACGTTTCCCTCCCCTTGGACCATCATCAGGTTGCGCATAAAATTTTAAATAGGGAAAAAGTCGTAATCTCTTCTTTAATTTTTTTTTTGTAAGATATGACAATCAAATAAAATTTGGTACAATTTTTCAATTTTATTTTTACCTCCATATTAAATAATCATATCAATTATAAAGCGTCATTTAAGGAAATAAAAGTTTTTGAATTTATTGTTGTCCATTTGTTGGGTTTGGTCTTAATTTTATCAAATGTTCTGTCGTTCGGAGACGAAAGCCGTGAGATTTGTGTTTTTTCTGCCGTTTCTTCTATTTTTCTGTACCATCTGACGAATTTTCTGTTTAGCTAACAGCGTTCGGTTATCCAATGATTGTGAACTCTAATTTTTACTCGA
>Ga0123352_10003517_pt1 | contig 22692 bp, 24 predicted proteins | sample TergutLab28metaG_FD_89700 | JGI IMG/M metagenome (GOLD analysis project Ga0123352, IMG submission 89700) | Labiotermes labralis P1 segment gut microbial communities from Petit-Saut dam, French Guiana - Lab288 P1 | ecosystem: Host-associated > Arthropoda: Insects > Digestive system > Gut ...
AAGACTGCATTACCCGTCCCTAGCGATAAATGGTCGCCCCATCCCTACGCATATACGGCTCTGCTGCCAGATATTGTACTCGGTTATTTCCTTGAGACTTGCCCTTTGCTTCTTTTTTGAGGCGAAACGGATGGATATGTAAAACTGCTGTTAGGACTGGGCTTGTGCCGTATGAAACATGCGCGCAACGGTGCTTGTCGGTTTGCTGTTTTCAGTAGTTGGTCATTGTCTATCCAAGCCAGGGGGGCTGCTTTACCTAAACATTCATGATATGGGGAACCCATGGCGGATGCGCCACCTGTACAGACATATTTGTGAATGGCAGAAACCAAATGTAAGACGGTGGATGCGAACGGTAAGGCAATCAGTCTGGAATGTTTCATCAAATTATATTTGTTTGTTCTATTTATATTGATATTTTATATGCCTAATGGAGAATTGCTCTCATTCTGTATTAGGCTTTTTTTCATTGCCATTGAAAATATATAGTATCATCGCATGATAAAGCTGAAGATTGCTATGCATGAAACATTCTTGCTTATATCTCGCTGGCTGCATATAATATAGGCAAGGAATTAAACAACCACGCAAGGAGTGATGCCCAATGGATAAGAAAACGGCAATTACAAAAATAGATTATTCCTTGTTAATGGATTTACGGATTGACTATGCCTTCAAAATTTTTGCCGAAGGCAATCCCGATTCGTTAATCTCGTTGCTGAACGCTATTTTTGCCAACAAGAAAATTCGCCGTGTGATAAAATCCATTATCATCAAAAACCCCTACTTGGACAAGAAATCAGGTGAAGATAAGCTGTCCATTTTGGACGTAAGGGCAGAGTTAGATGATGGCACTACCATTCTCATTGAGATGCATATGTATGGGCTTGGCGAGTTAAAATCCAAAACAATCCGCTCATGGGCGAGAGCCTACGGCGAGGAATTGGAAGTCGGACAAAGTTATACCGCACAACCACCGACCATCACCATAGCCTTTGCCAACGGAACGGTTGAACTAATAGAGAAAAGCGAATCCGCAAACGCAAACAAAATCCACAAGCTGTGCATGATAATGGACGTTGAGGACAACACCATTTTCACCAGCGCAATGGAGTTGCATTACATTGACATGAAAGCCTTTGCAAAAGCAGTAAATGAAGTCAATAGCATAAGCATAAACGAAACCGAGGAAGCCAAGTTTGCAAAGTGGCTTTCCATTATCACCGAAAAGGAAATCAACAATAAAACCCTTATCGAAAACGCTTGTAGCGAGGAGGAGATTATGATGGCAGTAACCGCATTGCAACGGCAGAGCGAAGATAAAATTATACGGCAAGCATATCAGCGTAGGAAAGATGAGATTTATTTTCACAAGAAAGAAATTACGGATTATCAAATTCGAGCGGAAAAAGCAGAAAGTGCGATCACCGAAAAGGATACGACCATAGCAGACCAAGCAAAAATTATAGCGGAACTTCGCTCACGACTTGGCGAAGATTAAATACTTAACTCATTAGTATTCCCGGCCCGATAGAAGATTATGAACCCCTTTCATCGGGCTATTTTTATGGCTTTTTTGTTATAGAGATAAAATCCTGGATGCAAACTCTACTACAGCTTCCACAGCGCAAAGATAAATTTCAAGACAAAATTTGACGATTATATCATTTCATTGTATAATACCAAATTGAAAACAAGTTAGTCATAAATTGGAGGAAGTCCCCATGCATCAATTAATAAAGGAAATTGAGCAAGCTCAATTAAAGGCAGAAGTGCCACAATTCAACATTGGTGATACCGTACGCGTACACGGCAAAATTGTTGAAGGCGCAAAGGAAAGAATTCAGGTTTTTGAAGGCGTTGTACTCAAACGTCAAGGTGGAAGTTCACGTGAAACTTTTACCGTGCGTCGTCTTTCCGGCGGCATTGGTGTAGAAAAAACCTGGCCACTGCATTCACCCAGAGTGGACAAAATTGAAGTGGTGCGCCGCGGTATTGTGCGCCGTGCTAAATTATTCTATTTGCGTGACAGAATTGGTAAAGCCGCTAAGGTGAAAGAAGCCATTTATTCAAAAGCTAAAAAAGGTAATTAGGCAATGCTTGAAAGCCGAATTGCCAATCCAATTTTGCGGAATTTAGCAGAGCTTATTATTTTTACTCTGCTGGCGATTTTGGTGTTCTTTGTATTGAGAACTTTTCTGTTTAGAAACGCGTCTGTGATGGGAAATTCTATGAGTCCAACGCTTAATCATGGCGACATGGTTATTTTAAATCGGTTATCATATTATTTCATATCGCCGCGTGTTGGTGATATCGTTGCATTCCCCTACCAAGGAAACCCGTCTGAGGTGTATATCAAACGGGTTGTTGGTGTGCCTGGGGATATTGTGGATTTTAATGATGGTCAATTTTTTGTCAATAATCAGCCGCTGAATGATTCGTTTTCTAGCGACCAGGTATTTGCTATTGGGGATGTCACTTTTCCTATTATTGTAGAGTCTGGACGCTTTTTTGTATTGGGCGATAATCGCAATGTAAGCAAAGATAGTCGGTTTGTTTCAGTGGGTAATGTGCCGGAGAGTGATATGATTGGCAAATCGTTTGTAAGAATATGGCCACTTCATTCTTTTGGGCGGGTAAATTAATATGAAGAGAATACGTGATTTTAGTGCAACCAAAAAGAAACGTGCTGTTGCCACGCAACCCGTTCAGCCGCAACCATCCATCGAACAACCCGCGTTAAACGCGGACATGACCATCCAGTGGTACCCAGGTCATATGACCAAAACCAAACGGATGCTTGTGACCCAAATGAGCCTCATTGATGTGGTTGTAGAACTGTTGGATGCACGTGTGCCGCTGTCTAGCCGCAACCCTGACCTGGACACATTGGCAAAAGACAAAAAACGCGTTTTAGTATTAAACAAAGCCGACCTTGCCGACCCCGAAGTGACCGCCCAGTGGGAAGAACATTTCCGCGCACTGGGTTATTTTGCGTTGGCGGTCAATGCCAAAGAAAACGACAAAAAAAAGAGCGGAAAGTCTCAATTGATTGCCGTTTTGCAAAAAGTGATGTTTGAGAAATCTTTACGGCAGCAGAAGCGCGGCCGCATTCATATTCCTACACGGGCAATGATTGTGGGTATCCCCAATGTGGGCAAATCTACTTTTATAAACCAGCTTGCAGGACGCGCAAGCACGGCTACGGCTGACAGACCAGGTGTGACACGTGGGCGGCAGTGGATTAAGGTTGACCAGTTTGATTTACTCGACACCCCCGGGGTACTTTGGCCTAAATTTGATGACCAAATGGTCGGGTTGCGCTTGGCTTGCACAGGTGCTGTTTCTGATAATGTCGTGGATAAAGTGACTTTAGCGCAGCATTTAATCACGATGTTGATGGATATTGCGCCAAATGCGCTGGAGATGCGGTATAAACTTTCAGCGGCAATGCCTGTTTTGCCTGCGGAGGTATTGCAAGCGATAGGCGAAGCACGGGGATTTAAAATGAAAGGCGGCATCGTTGACATAGAACGCGCCGCCATTGCTGTACTTGATGAGTTTCGTGGGGGAAAACTGGGGAGAATATCACTGGAAAAGCCGTGAAGCCTATTCAATATACCCCCATTCCCTAAGTAGCCGTTCTGAATTTTCAAAGTCTCTGTAAAACCATGGGCCACTGCGATGTGCGAGGTCTGTAATGGGTCTGGTGGTATGCACAGTGGCTGACAGTGTACGATCCCACACGGGTTCGTTTTCAAGCCTTTGGCGTTGACCCAATCTCGATTGTAGCTCTGTTTCTGCACGTGCCATGATATCTTGCCGCAATGCTTCTGCTATCAATACAATGCTTTCAGGGTCATTGATTAAAATAGGGTCTTGTTGTTGTGGCAGCATTTGATGTGCGCGAAATTCTTCATCGGTTTGGAATGCCTCTGTATACCATAGCTGAATGCTAGTAATTTCATCAAAATTATCCAGCACCGCGTAGTTGCGAAATACCACGCCCTCATGTGTGAATAACGCGGGCAAAAGGCTGTTTGCATAAAAATCGGGGGACAGCATATAAGTACGCTGAACAGTACCGCCGCCACGTAAGCGGTAGGTAATAGGAAACTGTACATAAGATGTAGTATGAGTAGTCCAAAAATGTATCTTATTAGAGCCACCTTGCCGCCCACCATCTATGATTTGCCTGTGGGCATCCATCGCTAGTGAAATAGCGTCGGGGTCTTCGATAAAGTTAATCCACATCATTCTACCGTGGATATTATGCTCTATAAATACGCCTGTGACATCCTCTTTATCAGGTATAAAGTTTACATAAAAGCCCATGCCGAATTGGGCAAAAAGCCAGATACATCCATAAAGCACAATAGCGATGCCGCCAAAATGTGCAATATATTTCATTTTATGCCAAACAATAAACGATTTTTCGGCAAGCATTTGCGCGATAACATATCCTCCTGCAAAGCCGATGACCATACCCACATAGTAACCCATAACGCCTCTGGTTGAAGACAAGGCAATAAGGCCAACAATGAACATGCACCCAGCCGCCACGATAAAAACCAATACATTTTTGACAGGGCGAAACATGACCGAATTGCCTGTCCGTTCAGGTTTACGTGCAATACTTGTGACATAGGCCGCTATAAAAAATAGGATAGCCATGCCGCTATACAAAAAATAAAATATTGTGGTACTTTCCACACGGTATTCATCCCAAGATCGAGCAAACCAACGTTGCCACATGGCAGGATTGGTGTAAGCAATCACATCGCCCAAAGTATCACTGAATACAAACTGTAAATGTCCAAAAACATAAAACGCACTGATATATTGCCAAAATACAAAAAGTGCGGCAGGAGTCAGCGGCAACACGCCAGCCAGTAAAACAGCAATGATTCCATGTCCTGTCAGCGAATGCGCAAGCCAAAACAGTCCAAAGTAAAATAACTTGGCAATGGCTACACGCAGGATAAATAGCAGAATCACAGGAAATGTATTTACCACACCGCCGACCGCGACACCCGATGGAAAAAGTAACGTTGAAAAAGTGGAGTGAGTGGATACCAGTACACCGTTTGACCAGATTTGAGACACTGTAGCGGGGTCAGTTCCCGGATAAACAACAGGAATGGATATGGCAGGAATTAATATCAACAACGGAAGCAGCGTAAGTATTACCCCAGCCAATACACTGCTTGCCATCAGCTGATGTTTGCTTACAGGCAGCGCATAAAAAACAGTAGCCGCCTGCGGGCTATTAAAAAATCCCATCACGCAAACCACTGCCGCCAGTGGAATAACGACCATGCTACTCACTATAATGTCGCGCATGGATAAAATACTAACCAGCGAATGCACAATGGCAAGGTCTTGGTTGTCGGCGCGCATGGTCATGACACCCAAGCCAACCACAATAAAATAGACAACACCGCCCAATGCGGAAATCGCCCAAAAACGTCTTAAATGCTCTTTTACAATCGCCCAGCAGAATATGTTATTCATTATCATTGCCTCCGTTTACATTTTCATAAATATGCACAAAAATTTCATCTAAAGTGGGCGGCAAATGTTCGGATTCTACTTGGTTTGCCATATCACATTTAAGCGTGTCTAAATCACGTTCCATCAGCATTTTGCCCGATTTAATAATGCCCACGGTGTCGCAAATGCCGTCCATTTCCTTTAAATTGTGGCTTGAAATAAGTACGGTCATTTTTCTGTCGGCAACATCTTCAATAATCCACTGGAAAATGCGTTTGCGCACAATCGGGTCAAGCCCGTCGATGGGTTCATCCAGCAACAGCACTTGTGGTTTGATAGACAATGCCAGTGTCAATGCCGCCTGTTTCTGCATTCCTTTAGAAAACCGCCCGACACGGCGCGTAGGATCCAGTTCAAGCAGTTGAATCAATGCATCAAAACGCTGATTACACCAAGTCGGATACATATTTTGATAAAACCGCCCCAACATTTTCAAATTATATTGCGGGAAAAAATACAAATCGTCGGGGACATATCCAATTTTTGCTTTTGTAGCGGCGTTGTCATAGACATCAACGCCATCAATGCAAGCCTGACCAGTATCACCACGTAAAACGCCAGCCAAATGTTTAATGACAGTTGTCTTTCCCGAGCCATTTACACCAACCAACCCGTAAATTGAACCTTCGCTAATATTTAAGTTGAGCCCGTTCAATGCCGTGTGATTGTCAAAAGTTTTTGTTAAATTTTTTGTTTGTACCATGCTAATGCCTCCAAATATCCTGGATAAATTCCAAAACGTTCTCTTGAGATTCTCCTCGGAAAATTAATTCTCTTATACGTGTACCAATTTCTGAATAGAGCGTGTCAATTTCTTGCCTTCCTGCGTCCACAGGCGGCGCGGCAATAAAATTGCCCTGCCCAAGCACTGTATAAAAATATCCCTGATTTTCAAGCTCGCGGTACGCTTTTTGTACAGTATTTGGGTTAACCCCAAGTCCCTTAGCCATATCCCGAACAGACGGTACCTTGTCTGCCTCTTTTAACTTTCCAGAAATAATCAGTATTTTGAAGTTATCTATTACTTGCTCGTATATGGGTTTTCGGTTTTTCAAGTCTATCTGAAACACGTTAGACCTCCTCTGCATTGCAAATATATTCCTTGTGTATTATATGCACTAGTACACTTGGTGTCAAACGTGTTTTTTTGCTTATTAAAACAAACATAAAAAAGTGTCCTATTTGGACGCTTTGTTCATTAAGTCGGAAAATGCAATGAAACATGGACAAGATAAGGATTACAGAGATTATGTTTTGAGAGTACATATTCTCACAATAAGAAAATTTGCACAAAATATTTACGCTTAAATGTGTTTATTTTGTCAGTAATAACTATTGACAAAATAAAAAAAAACAAAATAAAATAGGCAACGTCAACAATGCATTGTTCGATTTAACCATATCACATCACACATCAATTAAATTTATGGAGAGGCAAAAATTTGCCCAACAGAAAGGAAATGATTGAACAATGGAAAAGATATCAATTTCAAAAAGGCTGTTTACTTTGTTTTTGGCGTTTGTCATGCTTGCAAGCTTCATTACATTTACGCCTACTACAGCATATGCATCAACACACGGGGGCACCATCTCAATAGATGGTTATGATTTTTATATCCTTTGGAATAATTCAGAGGGTGTAGGAATCAGGCATAATGACGGCACTTCCCAATTTGTTTTTGAGTTAAATTTGGAAAGTGCTGATATTTCCGTAACAGCCGCGCACGTAAACCCACTTACACGTTCTTCGACAACTGAGACATTTCAGATTAACTTGAATCCTAATTTTTCTTATATCTCCGGACACGATATAAGAGGGGTGGAATTAGTAAATTCTGCAACCAATGAAACATTTAATTTGGATTCAATCCAGCGTAGCAGGTTTGTATTTGCCATTCCAATAGGCATACCATTAACACATGCTGCCGTTAGTGCGCTTCTGGCAATTGCTATGGCCATGGTTATTGGTGGGGTTGCATATATATCTGCAAGCCAAGTTCAACATTCAATACGGAATCATCACACGCATCAATACTTTAGTGCAATATTGCAAGGCGGTGACGTATGGATTGGCAATGCACTGTCTTTCAATGACGCTAGGGTTGTGGTTGGTAGGAATCACACCGCACGAGGAGTTTGGGCTACAAATTTCGGTAATGCTTCGGCTCTTTTAGGAGGTAATCATACCACTCCAGAGCTACATTTCGGGAATGGAATGTTTTACACCCACATACATCCATTTATGGCATTTAACATGAGAGGACATGTCCATGTTTGGTTTTCCTAAATGACAGAAAAGGTAGATGCTCATGCAGGGATGTTACTACTTGGTATCAGAAAATATTTGCGGTAATAATTTTAGGCAGCTCCTCGACTTGCTTGGTGCAAATGCCGACTTTTTTACAATGAACAATCATTACTGCAACATTAAAAACCCGCCCCCTTTGGGTCGCCTTTTTAATGCACTTGCCCCATTCCGCACAGATACTTTACGAGTAAGTGATTGGTATTGTAATTATGACATGAGCCAATACTACATGGATGATGTTGCAGAATATAGAATAGAAGTGCAAGTTTACCCATCAAACAGCACAACGCTAGATATTATCAAATCTACCTGCGGCAATATCTATCTATTTAGTCATTGGCTAATCCCACATGGCGAAGATCTTTGCTTTTTCAAAGATGGCCAGTTGTTTATGGGAACTGTCTCACACGAACGAATATGCGGCATATACCCACTAACAAAAGCAATGTCTCAAAAACTTCAAATGTACGGAGAGTGGGAGTACTCCACTCACAACTTTGACGTTAATGACACCAACCGCATTAAGTATTCTCCCCGCTTACATTAAAAAAGCATACCTTTTGCAAAGTACAAGCAAAATAAAACACACTCCCTGAAAAGACAAAAAGGGAGTGTGTTTTTCATATTAACTCTCTACACTAACAACCACCTCTGTAGTAATCCAGCCTGTAACACCCTTGTCATTTGTTGCAAGCAGCCATGAATAAACAATTTCATGCACTTCCAATACATCACCTGCTTCTTGGGTGAGTTCTGTTGGATTATAGTCCCTTGTCAGCTTTCCGTCACAAACGAAAATTTTTGGTGTGTATGGCTTATGCCCTAAAATATCACTGGCATACCAGCCTAAAAAATCTGCATCTTCCTCTTTAGCCAGTGTAACTGGGGTTCCTTTTTCAAAGGTAGGAAATATTCCTGGGTGTTCCCATTTGTTTGGGTATTTTTGCATCACTTTTACTTTCATACTATTGTCTCCTTTTGATTGATTGCGTTCATATTAGCATACTAAACATGACGACATTATGTCTTGTTTTGTATCTATGGTATTAAAAAATAAAAAAACATGATAAGATTCAATGAAGAATGGTGGTGGCAGGGTTGACAACAAAAAAGCAAGTACTATCCTTATTTGAAAATAAGCGCGGGCAAAATATTTCTGGCGAACACATTGCAGAGCAGCTTGGCGTAAGCCGTAACGCCGTGTGGAAAGCGGTCAAAGAACTGGAGAAGGATGGTTATAGAATAAATGCTGTAACAAACAAAGGATATTGTTTTAGTCCTGACAATGATATTTTATCTGTCGAGGGTATTTTGCCGTTTTTGGAAAAAAAACATTCACAAATCATCGTGCACAACACGCTGGAATCTACAAATAAAACCGCAAAAGAGATGGCCATTTCCGAAGCTGTCCACGGCACAGTCATCATCGCCAACCACCAAACGGCTGGCAAAGGACGGTTTGGACGTCCGTTTTTTTCCCCAGCGGGTCATGGCATTTACATGAGTTTTATTTTACGCCCGGATGCGCTTTGGCTGACAACACCTACTTTGATTACAGCATTTGCCGCAGTGGCAGTTTGCGAAGCCATTGAAATCGTTTGCAAATGCAAAAATCCGCCGCAAATTAAATGGGTGAATGATATTTTTTTAAACGGTAAAAAAATATGCGGCATATTAACAGAAGCAGTGACGGACTTTGAAAGCAGCACGATTGATTGGGTGGTTGTGGGCATCGGAATCAATTTTAGTACACCAAACGAGGGTGTTCCAGAAGCGTTGAATGATATTGCAGGAGCTATTTTTTCAGGAGACAGTCCGACTACTACTAGAAATCACTTAATAGGCGAAGTAATGAACCGAATGATGACAGTATGCAAGTGTGAAAATTCACAAAGTGAAGATGAGCAGAGCGAAGCCCCAGATCATGAAAGAGAACTGCTAAAAAAATATAAAGCTCGTCTACTGATGATGGGTAAGAAAATCACAGTCATTGAATCAACACAAACGTACGAAGCCATTGCAGTGGACATAGATGATATTGGGCGGCTGGTTGTAAAGAAGAATGATGGAGAGCTTGCGGTACTTTCGTCTGGCGAGATTAGCGTTAAATTGTCACCAAATAAAATATAAAGGTTGACAATATAAAAACCTCCCGATATTATTTACTAAAAATATTTGGAGGTTTTACATGTCTACTCATTCAACCAAGCCGAATTTAACCCCACGCGAGCTATGCTACATATCCATATTTGTTGCAATCATCGCCGCTTGCGCACAAATAGCCGTTCCGCAGCCTGGCGGTGTACCATTCACACTGCAAGCTTGGGCTGTCGCATTGGCAGGGTTGGTTTTGGGCGCGAAAAAAGGCGCAATCGCCGCAATCATTTACGCATTGCTGGGTGCGATTGGCGCACCTGTTTTTGCAAATTTCAGTGGGGGGTTTGGCGTTATACTTAGCCCAACAGGAGGGTTTATTCTGTCATTTCCAATCCTGGCATTTTTGGCAGGGCTTGGCGCGAAAAAAGATAGTCTCCCATGGATTGTATCAGGGCTTACGCTGGGTACAGTCATTAATTTTGCCTGTGGAATGCTCTATTTCAGCTGGGTGACTTCGCTTAGCTTGCCTGTGTCATTTGGGTACGCTGTCGCGCCGTTTATCATCTCGGGTGTTGTTAAAATTATCGCGTTACCTTTTATAAGCAAAAGCATAAAAACAGCCCTGCGTAAAGCAAGGCTGGAGATTTAAATATGTATTTGACTTGTGTATAATACAAGCATATAATCCAAATAAGCACAGCGTGTAAGGGCAATTTTTTGTGGGCTTGCTGACTAGAAAGGAGGGTTGAAAAAATCCACCTGGAAGGGAGGCGGTAATATGACGGTATATGAAACAGTTTCATTATGGTTTCAAGCAGGGTTAGTACTTGTTGCCCTGTTAGTATATATCGAAAGTAAAAACCACAGAAGATAATCAGCCCTCTCACAAAGGCTAGCTGATTATCTTCTTTTTTCAAACTTCAGCAAGTCTGCCGCCTTTAACGCGGTCAACAGTGCCCAGGGGAGCGATTACAGTCGCTCTCCGTTTTTTATTATGTCAATATTATATGCCTGACATACACAAATGTAAACCCTGAACAAACTTTCTTTTAATCAAAAATAAATATGTATAAAATTACCATCTTATATATCAAGCACATTTTATGATATGGTAATAGCTAACTCATTATTCCCCGCGTGAAACGCGGACGCCGCATGGACGCGGCGGAGTGGAGCATGGCTTTGCCATGCGTAACGACGGGGTTTGGGGCAGAGCCCCATTTAGAAAAGGAGCAAACAAACATGGAATACATCCAAATCAAAAACGCCCGCGAAAACAATCTCAAAAACGTAAACCTACAAATCCCCAAACGCAAAATAACTATATTCACAGGCGTTTCAGGTTCGGGCAAATCATCTGTAGTATTTGAAACCATCGCACAAGAATCTGCACGGCTACTCAATGAGACATTCCCTGCATTTGTGCGCGGCTTTCTGCCTAAATACAGCCAGCCCAATGCCGACGAAATCCACAACATATCCCCGTCAATCATCATCGACCAAAAACGCATTGGCGGAAATTCACGCTCTACCCTGGGTACAATCACCGACATTGACCCACTGCTTCGTGTAATATTTAGCCGCATTGGCGCGCCTGCAATCGGCGGCATGAGCTATTTTTCATTCAACGACACGTTTGGCATGTGCAAAACCTGCCAAGGCATAGGCAAAGTCGTCGCTTTAGATATTCATGCCGCCGTTGATTTTGAAAAGTCCCTAAATGAAGGCGCGATTCTGCTGCCGGGCTATGGTCTTGGCACATGGCTATGGAAATTTTATGCCCATTCTAAATTCTTCGATTGTGATAAAAAAATCAAAGACTACAGCCCCGAGGAACTAGAAAAATTTCTATACGCAAAGCCCGAAAAAATTCATCTGGAGCAACTCGGCGACATGAACACCACCTACGAAGGGCTGGCAGAACGTTTCGAGCGCACCAATATCCGCGGCGGCGGCGAAAAATCCGAAAAATCTTTAAAGAAAATAAACATGTTCATGCAAAACGCCAAATGCCAAGACTGCAAAGGTACGCGCTACAGCCAAGACGTACTCCATTGCAAAATAAACGGATACAATATCGCCGACTTCACCGCCATGCAAATTGATGAACTGATAAAAGTCATTGCTGAAATAAAAAACAAATCAATCGAAACGGTAATTCAAAACCTAACCAAACGCCTGCAAGACCTCATTGACATTGGTCTGGACTATGTATGCCTGAACCGCGAAACGTCCACACTATCTGGCGGTGAATCCCAGCGGGTTAAAATGGTGAAAAACCTGTCATCCAGCCTCACCGACATGCTATACATCTTTGACGAGCCAAGTATAGGCCTTCACCCACGGGACGTATACCGCCTCAATGATATACTGACAAAATTGCGAGACAAGGGTAATACAGTGATTGTAGTAGAACATGACCCCGACGTGATAAAAATTGCAGACTACATTGTAGACATGGGGCCAAAAGCAGGCTCGCAAGGCGGCGAAGTGATGTATGTCGGTGCATTTGAAGGATTAAAAAATGCCGACACACTCACCGCAAAATTTTTAAACGCGCCCCAGCCCTTAAATACATCCCCCCGCAGTTTCAACCCAGCCGAAAACTTCGTCACAAAACCGGCCAGCGTAAACAACTTAAAAGACATCAGTGTCGCCATCCCCAAAGGTATTCTAACCGTTGTCACAGGCGTAGCGGGTTCAGGAAAATCGAGCCTAATACACCAAGTCTTCGCCAAAGAACACCCCGAAGCCATCGTCATCGACCAAAGTGCGGTGTCGGGCAATTCCCGTTCAAACCCAGCCACCTATACAGGCATCATGGACTATGTGCGCCAAGAATTTGCCGCCGCAACCCACAGCAACATCAGTCTATTCAGCTTCAATTCTGAAGGTGCCTGCCCTGTGTGCAACGGCTTAGGCTATATTGAAACCAACCTAAGCTACATGGACGCCGTAAAAAATATTTGCGAAGAATGCCAAGGCAAACGCTTCAAACAAGAAGTACTTGCCTTAAAAATGAACGATAAATCCATCGCCGACGTGATGGACATGACCATTGCCGAAGCCCAGGCATTCTTCACGCGCAAAGAAATTGGCAGCAAACTCAAAAGCATCTCCGAAGTTGGCCTAAGCTACCTGACATTAGGTCAGCCCTTAAACACTCTATCGGGCGGCGAATGCCAACGCATCAAACTCGCCAAAGAACTCAACAAAAAAGGCAACATCTACATCATGGACGAGCCCACCACAGGCCTCCATTTTTCAGACATTGCCAACCTCTTAAAAATTATAAACACGCTAGTAAACAAGGGCAACACAGTGATAGCCATAGAGCACAACCTAGACATCATACGCTCTGCCGACTGGATAATTGACCTGGGCCCCGGCGCAGGTGTACATGGCGGCAAAATCCTTTTTGAGGGCGTGCCATCAGCACTAAAAAACTGCCATGAATCATTGACAGGAAAATTTATTTAGACTTAGCCAAAGCCATCTCAAACAACTCGTGTATTTCTAAAAATAAATCCACCAACGCGGGGTCAAAATGCGTTCCTCTGCCTTCGGCTATGATACTTACAGCCTCGGCGTGGGGGAATGCTTTTTTGTATGGGCGGTCGTTTACCAGCGCATCGTAGACGTCGGCAATCGCCATTATTCTGCCCAGCAATGGGATGTTTTCGCCTTCCAGCCGGTAAGGATATCCATAGCCATTCCACTTTTCGTGGTGAGATATGGCTAGTATTCTTGCGTATTCTAAGAATTCGCTGTCGGGGGTACTTTCCTTCATACGGGAAATAATTTCTGCACCGGATACGACGTGATGCTTCATTTCTTCAAATTCTTCATCTGTTAGTTTGCCCCGCTTGAGTAAAATGGTATCTTTTATGGAAACCTTACCCACATCATGCAGTTGCGACGATTGTAAGACAAGGTCTACATCGTACATTGCGACTTCCCTTGCGTAAATGCCATATTTCCTCATTGAATCAAGCATTATTTTCAAATAGGTTTGGGTACGCTCTATATGATTGCCTGTGGTTTTGTCGCGGCTTTCCACAAGCTCTACTGTCGTTTTTAGCACGGCGTTTTTGAGTGCCACCACTTCACGCACTTTTTCCTCAACCATTCTTTCAAGGTTGTTGCTGTAGTCAACGAGTTTTAAGTGAATATCAATGCGTTTAATGAGTAGCGACGGCATAAATGGTTTTGTAATATAATCTGCGGCCCCCAGCGAAAGCCCCTTTAGCTCTGTTTCATGACTATCCAGCGCGGTGAGAAAAATCACTGGAATATGCTCGAATCGGCTATCTCGCTTTATTTTTGCCAAAGCCTCATAACCATTCATTTCTGGCATTTCTACGTCAAGCAGAATCAAATCGGGAATAAGTTTTTCAAGCATTTTAAGCAATCGCGCACCTGAATCAAGGGTGAACACCTTATATGTGCCTGCCAGTGCTTCACTGCCTGCGACTAAATTACTTTTGTTGTCGTCTACAATAAAGACCGTTTTTTTGTCAATATTCATTTACGCCTCCATGTGCCGCTTTTTTTGCTAGTTCACCCGCTTCGTCGAAATCGCCGCTGATTAATTTATCTGAAATTTCATCTAACAATACTTTTGTTTGTTTCGTATAGCTTTTTTGGTTCAACTCTTTTAATACATCCCTTGCGGTATCTATGTCAAATGACTCACAGGCATCGTAAACAATAAGCATTTGCGCTTTGAAAAAGACCATGTTTTCTTCGTCGTCTTCCGCCAAAAGTTTTCGTGCTTCGGCAAGCTCCAGCTCGTTTGCGATTTCAATCAACTGTGCCAAAAATGCAGGGGCTTCGGTTTTTATCGTTTGTACGTCGCTATTGCGCCCGGCACGTTCGAGTAAACTGGCGGTCACTGACATTTCATTTTTGCCCACATTAAACAACGCGCTTTTCATAGAATGGACATGTATGATAAATGCCTTTAAATTTTCACCAGAGATATGAGTAAGGTCATAAGATTTTAACGCGTCAATAGATTTTCGCGCGTCGTTTATAAATGAAGCGACAAGCATCTCTGATATGACAGTATTTTCCTCTTCCGTCAACTGGTACTGAGCCATTCTTGCCTGTGCAATCACTTCGGACGATTGCTTGTCACGTATAAAACGCGTCAGATATTTATCTATTTGATTCGTATCAATCGGCTTAGACGCATAACCCGAAAACCCATTGGCCATAAACATTTCTGCCATATCGCTAAACGCGTTTGCGGTTAGGGCAACAATCGGATGGTCATATTCCAGCTCTTCGCGCAAAATTCTGGTGGTTTCTACTCCGTCCATCTTTGGCATCATGTGGTCCATGAAAATAATATCGTAAATCGCGCCTTTTTTTACTTTGTTAATGGCTTCAAATCCGCTTTCCGCAACATCTACAGCTATTTTATAAGGCATTAGAAACCCTTTGGCTACATATAAATTGCTTTCTACATCGTCTACCACAAGCACTTTGCCATAAGGCATGGGTTCACGTTCCATTTTAGATAGACGCTTTAAGGACATTTGTGTATCTTCCAAGTTTTGCAAGCCATTTGCAAGTTCAGCACCAAGTACATTTTTGTCCTTTATAGACTGAGGCAAACGAATGGTAAATTCGCTCCCCATTTCAGGTTCGCTCTCCACAGACACTGTGCCACCCATCATGGAAATGAGCTGCCCCGCAATATTTATACCAAGGCCACTGCCTTCTATGGCATAGTTGCTTTCCATATTGTAGCGCGTGTAGTCGTCCGCAAATAGATTTTCTATCTGTTTTTCATCCATACCCTGGCCGGTGTCTTTTATTTTGATGACGATAATGACATCATGTACGCTGTCTGTTGGCTCTACAGCAAAGGACAGGCTAACCACGCCGCTTAATGTGTACTTAAACGCATTTGACAAAAAGTTGTTTAAAATCTGCTTCACCCGAAGCTCGTCACCAATAAGAAATGATGGCAAATTTTCGTCAACTTTTAATACAAAATCAATGCGCTTGCTTCCGATATACATAATGTTTAACTGCACAGTGTCAATAATCATACTGGCTGTTTCGTAAACAACAGGGATGATTTCCATGCGTCCCGCCTCTACTTTAGACAGGTCAAGAATGTCATTAATTATCGTAAGCAGTAGATTGGACGCACTGTAAATACGCGTAAACGCCTCTTCTGTTTCGAAGGAGTGAATGTCTTTTTGCAGTTCCAACTCCGTTATGCCCAGCACAGAGTTCATTGGGGTGCGGATTTCATGACTCATGCGCGCCAAAAATCTGGTTTTTGCTTTGTTGGCTAATTGCTCGCGGCCTACAGCTTCTTCTAGCTGGGCAAGCGTGGCTTTTTGTTCACGAAGGTCGTGGGTATAGCAAATGACATAGTCGACGCCATCAAAATTGACACGCACAAGAGTTTCCTCACAGGGAATCAGGCTGCCGCTCGATGTTTGATATGCCCATTCGAATTTATTAAATCCATTTTCAAATGCTTTAGCAAGCAACTCCACGCTTTTTTCACGAGAGCTTGAACCATCGGGCTGAAATTTGGGGCTAAACTGGAACTGATTGTTCACAAAGATATTTTTGTCTTCAATTTCAAACAATATTTCTACCTTTTGATTCACACTGGTTATATTGTAATTTTTGTCAAAAATTGTGCAAACCAAAGGCGACGTATCAAGTATGGCATTGAGCCGCTGCTCGGCTAAACGCGAGGCTTCTTGGAATTTATAAAACTCCCGTTTGTCCATGATAAATGTAAGTACACGATTCTCGTCATGCCAGCCAAAGCGCACTAGTGTAATATCACAAGGGATGCGTTCGCCATCCGGTTTTTGATATACCCACTGGGCACGTACAAGACCTGTTTTAATCGCTTGATGGAATAGTTCCTGTGCTTTCGTTTCGGAATGACTGCCATCGGGTTGAAACACTGGGGTTAACTTGTGGAAAATCGTTTTGTATTCACCAACATTGTTTAGTCCAAATAAACGCAGTGCTTCATTATTACAATTAATTACACGTATTTGCCCATCATCCAGAAAATTGGACACCATGGGCATCAAGTTAATCATTGAGCGTAAGCTTATTTCTGCTGAAATTTTTTCTTCGGTGAGCTGAGCCAGTTTATTTTTGATAAAGAACATACAGTTTTTAGCGTTATTTATCCCAAGTGCTATAGCTGTCGCCATTTCCTTACATGTTTTGTAACCGCAAGCGGTACAGTTTATATGCTGATCTATATTTGTACATTTCTTGAGTCTGTTTATCAAAATTTGATTGATTTCAGATTCACTGACTTTTTCTTTCACTGTGTTTTTGTTAGCCTCATATGTGCGTTTAAAATCGTCCAAGTTAAGATGTTTGAAATTTTCGTTTAATTGTGCAAGACGTTGGCTTGGAGTGGCTTGATTCTGATTTTGTTTTTGTATTAAAAATGCTTGGTAGTCTATGTTGTTTTGATTGATGTGATTTGGGTTTACACCCGCGCTATGACAGCATCCACCATGGCAACCCAGCACGTCTATTAATTGGGGCGCAGTTTCATCCTCGTTGAGCGATTTCAAGTAGTCATGCATTTTACTTACGCCATCTATTTGCGCAATCATTGCCTCATGACCTAAATAATATTGGATATTTTCGCGCTGTCCACCAGGCATAGGAACCATTGCACCCATGCCATATGTTAACGCGCTGTCAACTTGCGGGAAGTCATCCAGGTTTATTTTCATGCTTTCTATGTGTTGCATCAGATTTTTTAACGTAACGTTATATTTTACAAGTCCATTGCTATGTTCTATTTCTGTTTTTTGCCCAATACATGAGCCAATAAAAGCAATATCACCTTCAAGACCTAAATATTTTTTTATATAAATGGCAGTACACATCATCGGATTTTGAATAGGTACAAGTTTTGGCAAATATTCGGGCAAATGTTTTTCAATTTGGTTAACAATCGTTGGGCATGATGATGAAATATGCCCAGCGGTATCATTTGATTTTATATAATTCAAATACCCCCATGTATTAATATCTGCACCAAAGCCGGCAGAATAGAAATTTTTCACACCAAGGCTTTTGAGGTAGCCTAATACATTTTTATATGCATTGGGGTATGTCAAATTAAAATCAGGCGAAAAAACCACTGAAATGGGTTGAATTCCTTGCTGCAATGCTAAAAAGAAGCCGTCACTATCGTCTTTGTAACGTCTGACATGGGGTACACAATGGCTAATACAATTTCCACAACTTATGCATTGATTATGGTCTATCTGTATTCCAAGTGGGTCAACAGAATCTATCATATTCGCCCAAGGAACAGGGCATTTGCTAATGCATTGTTTGCAGTCGGTGCAATTGCTTATATCAGAATATATTAGCCCGTTGTTATCATTTTCCATTTTTAACATGGCATACCCAACCCTTTCAAACTATAGGCTAAAGGCCTTTGACAGTATACCATGAAAATGTCCGAATTGGGTAGAGAAAAAAAAGAGACTGCCTTCATCAGACAGCCTCTTTATATCTGTTATTATTTCCCCGCCATTTGACGTTCTTGTGCTTCGATCATCTTTTTAACCATATAGCCCCCAACGGAACCATTTTGGAAAGATGTTAAATCACCATTGTAGCCCTGTTTCAGCGGAACACCGATTTCGTTTGCCACTTCATATTTGAACGCGTCAAGCGCAGCTCTCGCTTCAGGTACTGCATTTTTATTCCTAGACACAACTATCTTCTCCCCTCGTTACTATCCGCAACAGCCCTTGTTTTTAGCTTCCGTTAATTTGCGGTGCTGTGTGGCTGTTACGATAGTAGTATGGGCAGGTTTAAGAATTGTATGCTGGGAATTTTATTCTTTTACACGACCCAAGTATTCGCCTGTGCGTGTATCAATTTTTACAGTTTCGCCCGTGTCAACAAATAGCGGCACTTTTATTGTTGCGCCTGTTTCAACAGTGGCTGGCTTTGTTGCGCCTTGGGCTGTATCACCTTTAAATCCTGGCTCGGTTTCGGTGATGGTTAATTCTACAAACATGGGCGGCTCTATGCCAAAAATACGCCCATTATGTTCTAATACCTTTACCATCTCGTTTTCTTTTACAAAAGTCATTGTGTCGCCTATTTCTTTTGCGTTCAGCTCTAGCTGTTCAAAGCTTTCGTTGTCCATGAAATGGTATAGTTCGCCATCGCTGTATAGATATTGTAGGTCACGGCGGTCGATGTGGGCGCGGGGCATTTTTTCAGATGGGCGGAATGTTTTTTCCACGACTGCGCCAGATTCCAAATTTTTTAATGTCGAGCGCACAAAAGCGGCACCTTTGCCTGGTTTTACATGCTGGAAGTCGGTGATGATGTACAACCCACCGTCTAGCTCGATGGTTACTCCGTTACGAAATTCTCCTGCTGAAATCATAAATAGTAGTCTCCTTTATTAATTATCAATATCTTCATCATGCCGCGGGCTTTGGTCTACACGAACGGCGGCAGCGGTAATAATGCGCACGATATCCACATCAAACTGGCCTTCAAGCACGTTTAATTTTGCGTACAATTTACCCTTTGGTGTGACAACATATTTGGGTGGGGAATTGTTTAACACATATGCAAGCCTGTCCATGTGGCAACGCTCGCACTCACATATGCCCTCCATCGTTTTTAGCACCGCTGGCATCTTGTTTAGGACAATATCCTCCATGTAATTTTTTAAGCCCAATTCTCTACTTTCTAGCATAAGTACCCCTCCGTTTTAAATGGGGACTCCGTCCCCAAGCCCCTTCGCTCCGCGGGAGTGAATCCCGCTGCGCTCCGCCGCGTCCGTGCGGCGTTGTGCGCACTTGCGCGCACAATAAAAGATTTTCTCCGTCTTGGTTACTTTTTTGTTATGGCCGGTTTAGCCTAAATGGCGGATCTTCCGCGTACACTCTTCCGCCGCTTACTGTTATGGTTGTGTTATGTTGGTATCTGCCGCTTCCTGAGCCGATTCTTAATTGAATGGTGGTTGCTCGGTTTACCGTCCCTCTTGGCAAAAAATAAACTTCATTGCCACCCATACTGAAATGAAACCAAGCGTTGTTTGCAAAATGCCTGGGTTCGCCAAGGTGTTCAAACGAGGGAAAATGACCGGGTGGATTCCGCGCAATTATTTGATAAGTATAACGTCCGTTAAACAAAATACCAACGCGCCGCCCTTCTGCAATGGCACGACGCTGGGCATAGCGCAAATCTGCTTGCATCTGTACGGTTGCCTGTGCGATGTCACGGCTGTCGTTTTGCCTGACACTTAACATTAAGCCACCCGATACAATCATTATAAGACCTAGCGCAATGGCTAATTCAAGCAAAGTGAATCCGCTAGTTTTTGTCATTTTTTAATGCCGCAAAATAGCCGCGCAATAAAAACCGTTCTATTCTTCTTTTAATATGAACAAACCAGAAGTCTCTATCCGTCATCGGCTTCACTAATACCGTGGTAATTCCTGCATTTTTGCCTGCCCATACGTCGGAAAGCAACTGGTCGCCAATGATGGCGGTGTGGGCCGGCTGAGTCCCCATTTTTTTCATACATTGCCGTATGCCACGTGCCAGCGGTTTTGCAGCATTTGCATAGCCGTCTAGCTTTAGGTTTACGTTAAAGCGATTTAACCGCCCGTTGGTGTTGTTTGTCAGCAGACAAATTTGAAAGCCCAAGCGTTCCAGACGTTTTATTAGTGCCACAATTTTTGTGGGTGGCAAATCTTTGTCGAATGGTGTGAGCGTATTGTCAATATCAAAAATAAGCCCACGGATTTTTTTTTGCCATAGTGCTTGGTAAGGTATTTGAAATACTGAGTCATAATAATAGTCTGGTACAAGTGGCATTTGTTTACAACCCCTAATCTGCAATACGCAACAACCTTACCATTGTAAGCATATAATCGTCAAGATAATTTCTTATGTTTTTGTCATCCCAGACAATAAATGATTCTACCGTGGCAGGAATAAGCCGATGATGTTCTGTTCCATCAACAGATTTACGTATCGTTGTGCGTACCACAAAAACTTCGTGGATGAATGTGTAATCTAAAACAGTACAAAAATAACAAAGGCACAAAGGCCGATGTATTCGGCAGTTGATTGTAACATGCGCAACGCGTGTTGTTGCACTATATCTGTCCTGAATTTGAATGCCATGCATGTTGTCAAAGGTTGCTTGAAAATCCCAGTGGAAATATAGTGCGCGGTGTTCAGGGTTTTCGATTCTATTGCTTCTTGATGCTTCGTTCATGTTTGCGTTTGCCAATTCGCCCATCAGGTGTGGCATTGCGTATGCTATAAAAGTTTCACTCACTTCTTCATCATCATTATAAGCAAGTTGATTGAGCGCATCGTTAAGTTTAACAAGCACTTGTTCGTTTCCCGCAATAGCCAGGTCATATAAATTTGCAAAGTCTGCATATCGTGCAGTGATTCGGCGGCTGGTGGACGTTACCGCCAGTGCAGTGGAAATCAACAAAAAAAGTACCATCGTTACCGCAAGTACCATTAAGTATGCGCCGCCATATGTCTTTTTATTTGATGGCATTTTACACACCACCAAACAATCCGACAGCGCGCCCCATCAGATGCCCGTCGTCACACCATATGGCAACAACAACGGTAAAACCATTTGCGTGAAATGTTGCAGGCAGCGGTGCGCTGGCATAACCAAAAGCCTCGGTTATGCAGGATGCGCCCAAAGCATGGGTATGTGACCCATTGCAATGAAATTCCATGCTTTGCCCGCCCGATACCCAAATGCTGAAATATCCCACGTCGTTGTCTGCGGCTAAATTTCTTGCAACATTTTGCCATATTTCAATACTGCCGCCGTCGCCAATGGCATCGCGCACAGAAAGCATCATCGTGTTTGCGCTTTGGTAGGCCATATAATTAAAATGAGCATACCGCATATTTCGTGCCGCTTGCGAAACAGCAGGAAATGCCGTCGCCAGCGCGATAGCAAAAAGCGCAAGTGCCATGACTAATTCCATGTATGAAAGCCCTGCATTCATTTTATGTTTGTATCCGCAATTCATAGCTATAAAACCCTTCGCCCAACCCAATGATACGCCCCAGCATTACATTGTAGAAAAGTGCCGCACTGGCTATATTGTGCCTATGTATTTCTGCTAAGGCAATATCAGCGACCCTGACTGTGATTAGAATTTCTGCATCAGAATAAACCATGCGCACAATTTCAGCCTCATGAGGAACAGTCTCAATCATTGATATAAACCATGCCGCATCAAATGGATATGTATTGTTGTTTATTAAAAAACTTTCTAATTGTGCAGCATTTGACATTGCCGCCGCCGCTGTAGTCGCCGCATTTTCCCAAGCAGGGTCAATAAATTGGAGGCGCGCGCTCCATTCATTTTCAATTGCAAATTCTCGTTGTGCTAGTGTGTAAAAAACAAATAGTACTGTAAAAATGGACAAAAATATAACAACCTGAACGGTTGCTATAATGAATGCCTGTATGCGGCGATGTTTTATTTTGCGCGCCCAGATGGGTAGCAGGTCGATATTTTTCATTTTTACAATTTATCAAAATTCAGCAAAGATGTAAAGGTTATTTTTCAACCCCTTCAATTCGGAAAGTGATACCAAGTCAACCAAAGTGCTAAACTAGAGCAAGGACAAAATCCAAAGAAGATCGGATATGTTCATCAAAAGCAGAATAAATGTGAAGGAATTCA
>Ga0123352_10003518_pt1 | contig 22687 bp, 8 predicted proteins | sample TergutLab28metaG_FD_89700 | JGI IMG/M metagenome (GOLD analysis project Ga0123352, IMG submission 89700) | Labiotermes labralis P1 segment gut microbial communities from Petit-Saut dam, French Guiana - Lab288 P1 | ecosystem: Host-associated > Arthropoda: Insects > Digestive system > Gut ...
CAGAAATGAGTACCAGGAATATTTCCTGGGGGTAAAGGCGGCCGGTGCGTAAGGCTGACAACCTACCACCACATCCTGTGCCGTTGTCACGAAATCTGGGAACCTTAACTTCCTGGAACCCTCTGGGTCTGTCCAGGCCTGTAACGGGACTGCTTTACCTTTTTACCTCAGAAAATGCGGAACCACCCCTACAGTTATCTATCCATACGCCTACACAGTGAGTTATGAAAGGTCAATTAATGGAATAATGTCACGTCATGGAGTCCTTCCGACTACAGCTCCCCACTAGACAGCTACCGGCTCCGCCCACAAGGGGTCTGGAGACATCAGTGGCGAAAAGAAATTTCCGCCTCAATTCGTCGTCCCTGTCGCGGACTAAGATATCCGGGTTCGTACTGCCAACACCAGTGACCGTACCGCTACCACTGTAGCTGCTGCTGCTGCTACTGCCACTACCACTACCACTACCACCACCACCAGCACCACCACTACTACTACTACTACTGCTTACTGACCGAACAACTGTGTGTGCTGACAACTCTCTGGAGTTTGTATTCTGGATATACCTGGTTCAAATCTCGACCCGGTAATCGGTTATTCTGGCTTTTCTTTGGTTTTCCTAAGTTGTTCCGTGATCCCTTCATTACAGATACTTCGCAAACCACCATTCGTGTATCATCATGCAATTTGACGCCGTATGATCTGGCTTAATCGCAACGTCGTAAAATAGTCCATTACAGAACACTACTGACACTCGACAACATCAACATTGAACGTCCCGCCGGAGGGCGTACTATTACTGATTCGTATCCTGAGCGTCATGGGTTTATATCTCGGCCTGAACACAAACCATCATAAATGTGATTTTTATTGCTTTTCCTTAGTTCATACTGGCAAATATCGGCGTATCATTCCGAACTAAACTACGACCGACTCCTTCCACATTCGTTCCATTTCACTAATCACATTGATATTTGACGTTGTATGGTCTGAGTCGTTAAATGGACCATAAATCTGTTAAGTAAAAACGGTAAAGCAGTCCCGTTACAGGCCTGGAGTGGCCCAGAGGGTTCCAGGAAGTTAAGGTTCCCACATTACATGACAACGGCACAGGATGGTGGTAAGGTTGTCAGGCCTTTGCACCGGCCGCCATTACCCCCGGGAAATGCTCCTGGTACTCATTTCTGTTAGAGGCTGAGTCGACCCCAGGGCCATAGTGCGATCGGAAGGATTATGTCAATGAAAAATTCCAGTGACACCAACTGGAATCGAACCAGCGACGTTCCGAAAATCTGTTAAGTACATAAATAAAACACAGAACAGTAATACAAATTATTTTTATTTTTATCATGTAAAAATCACGATCGTCATATTTACCAGATTTGACCTCACTTGCAAGCCAGTTTCGACATCCGTCCGACCACTCAGTTTTTCCAGATTTTCAAGTCATAGAGATAACTGACAGAACCCCACATAAGAACTAATATCCAAAATCACAAATCCTGTAACAGCATAAATTACATCCTTGTCTTTTTTCCACTTTGGAAAACTTTGCCAATTGTTATAGTAACAGAATCATGGTTTGAATACGTAGTTAGAATTGTGGGTGGGTGGGTGGGTGGGTGGGAGTGGGAGCAATAAGAAAGGCATACACCATTCTGGTAGGAGAAATTTGGGAAGGTGGCCACTTGGAACACCGATATGGAGATGCAACTTTAATATTAAGATATTTACGGTTTTTTACGGTAAATTTAAGAGCTGAGTGGATTTTAAACATACGCTTGATATATTCTTCCTTGCGCTGAAGAAGGATGTAATAACTCAAATTATCGAGCAGATGGTGCTATTCGTTACGCGCCCTCGACGCATCATTCGATCAAACGTGTTGAAGGAGAAGTGACATGGTTTGCAGTGTAGGGGAGCTGTGCATGTAGGGTGCAACTGAGTAGACGTTTCTCTTATTTTATTCCCGAGAACAGGGACCAATCCTGTCCTCGAAAATATTGATTTTCATTGTACCTTAAACACAGCATCGAAAAACTAAATAATTCCAGCTATGGACGCTGGGTTGTGAAGATGGGTAGTGGATGGAACTGGCTCAGGATTCAGGTGTTAAGGATGTTGAATTTTTGGGTGCTTCAAGTTTAGAAAGACATTTAAAAGATGGAACGATTATATACTGCTGTAACGTTGTATAAAAGACGGTGTATTAAAAATCTTGGGACACGCAGTGGCACATTTGGTTGCGACATTGTGCTTCCAGTCGCAATGTTGCGGGTTCAATTTCCAATTTCTCACCGGCAATCCTCCCGGCTGCACTCGACTCAGCCACTGATAGAAATGAATACTAGGATATTTTCTGGGCGGTAAAGTCGACCGGTGCATAGGGCTGAAAACCTTACCACTTCATGTCCCGATTCTCTAGAAATTCTGGGATCCTCAACCTCCTACATCCCTAAGGGCCTGTCCAGGCTTGCAATGGGATAGAAGGTTAGAGCTCTGCCATGCCATTATTGCACAGCTAAGGCGAACATTCAGCTGTATGCGTCACATACACGCTAAGAATACGGGCCCTGAGACGTCAGATTAGGCTCCCATAACACCACAAACATGAGCAATAGCACCACAACCTTTCCGGATATTGTATCCGGGCAAATTATTTTGTATCTTTACCATGGTTCGGAGTGGCTACATTCCTTGAATACAAAAAAAATCGATTAGCTTCCTCCTACACAGTAGCTTCGGCCTATAACTGGACGTAATCCTGTCAGGGTGAAGACGGAGGTAGCACGTTCCTCCGAAACGTATCTAGCAACTTACGATCCTACGTTGTGTCAAAGTTCAGCAGTCCACCAACCAGACCCGCCATGACACCTCGAAACCGTGTGTTGCAACATATACGTTCAGAACCACTTAAAAGTTTACGTATTACCGACTGTACATGAGCTAAACTGATCTCGATTCTTAGAACTGTTAATCATTTATTTACGGAAGTAGACTGCAGGATAGTCGACGGTTGTTTATATGATAGTCAATGAATCTTGCATCTACAGCGTGGGTGACTTGGGATCATATCCCATGAGGCCGACGACCTTCACTGAAGTCTCTGCGTGGTTTTATTCACTCAGTAATTACTGTATCTTGCTAAAGAAGCACGAACCGTTCGCCCAGCCTGATGCTGACGAGGTAACAGGGGTGGTAAAAGGAAAGACTAACGCCCGGAACACACCCGTTCGTCACTATGTACAGAAGAAATGAGGTTATGATAAAAGTCGATATCGCCTTTCGGGTACTTTCAAGTACCCTACCACAGGTATATAAGAATCTTTCCCCGAGCAAATTTGGCCATGTATTTCAAGGCATCTAGCAGACCACTATGCCAACACGCCCTCATTATGTGGTGTTTGGGCACAGGGACAGCCTTGCCTTAAGAGTGCCGTCATCAGTAATGCAATGCATTGTGGTCTGATATAGACAGATGTTAACGTTTCTCAGAGGAAACTGATGCTTCTGCTTTCAGGGCAGAATAACGAAGATCTTGCTCGTCCTTTTTCCTGCACATCACACTACTCTTCTGTTCTGGACGTTGACGTCAGGTATTTACGACACTGCACGGCGTCTTATCCCAGAAGACAGCAGTCTCCAGTTACCTCCGTCAGAATCTCACACTTCACAATTTTACATTGAATTGCACATTTCGAACAATAAATAGCTGCTATGTTTCATTTCTCCCGGTCCGTTAGCCATGGCAGACACCAATTTATGTATGCATATCTCACATATCAAATAAGACTAAATAAATTCTGAGTGGGTTTCTGGACCACCTACCACCTACCACCTACCAAAAGTTTACCGCGGTCTCGCTCTACGAAATTACGACGGCAGGGACATGAAGCTGGTTATTCAATACATTCCAGTGACGAGGTGGGAATCCATGGAGATTTACCTCCACGTCCCTTATAAGCCTTCGAGGACCGGTGCTCAGTCAGTCAGGTAGGCAGGCAGGAATCACTTTACTTCATCCGTGCCATGCGTTATGTTTATATGCTATGTTCTGGCTTTGGAAGTCGCAGTTCCGTGCCATTTTTCACAAGTTGCGCTATTCGCAGATAACATTATTTGCGCCTGCGGAAGATTGTTTAGCCTACACACCCAACGACGGAAGCAGAGAAGTTGCCGCCACGGAACGGCGAACTGTCAATCGAGACTTTTCTTATAAAAGCTGTAAATATGAAATAAATCAGCATATTTTTTTCTTCTGTGCCATTTAGTGCATTTTTTCATTTCTTTGTGATTCAGGCTGCCGTCAGTCGTCACTTGTTGCGCACTCTGCAGCCTATAATCACATGCAATGTGAACCGCCTCATAATTAGGCCCACTTCTGAGACATTCACGTAAGATAGTATAGAACCTCAGCAAGACACCAGGCCGGCACTCTGCATATTTTGTATAAAACGTACCGCCCTGTATTCTCCATTTCTCCTTTTTTGGTTTCTACGCGTTTCTACACGATTGAACCCCCCTCTCCTTCCTTCCGTTTCGTTGCTTCACAACTGTCTAATTCAGCAAATGAATGCTGTAAGACATCATAAGAGGCAAATCAATCCCTGTACAGGCTCTGAGCATTCCAAGAGGTTCAGGCTCTCAGAGTTCATGACAATCGGCCTTTGTGCGACCGGAAGGTTTATTTCAATGAAATTTTCTAGTGACAACATCGGGAATCGAACCCGCGACCTTCCGGTTTGTAGCACAGTGCCTAACCCAACTGCGCCACCGCGTGCCACTTCCATCCACTGTCGAGGTTAAGAATGAATGGAGCTATAACACTGCTTCCCCTATATGCCTTCATGACGTGGACAGGGACAATTTTACCTTTACCTTTACTGAGTAACTATAAACTACGCACAGGAAATGAGTCCAATGGTAGGCTTTTGTGAAGATGTCGGACGTTCCATAAAATGTGAGCGTTCCTTAAACAAGCCGGTAGCTATTGCCTGCTAAAGGGAAATGCAGGAGTTTCTGTACCAAATTCAGAAACCGGTTGTTCTAAATGGAAATAGTCCACGTGTCTGTCTCATCTGAAGTTCAGATTTAAAAACCAAATTCACGCTCCGCTGCGAGGTTACATGATCAACGTATTCTGAACCTTATAAGAAGTCACTAGCTTTGAGTCTGCTGAGGTCGTCGAACTTATAAGTTAAGGAGGGAAGCAGGAACTAAAATAAACACGTAGGTCACTACTGGAATGACGAAGGTCATACAGTGTTCCTGCATCAATTAGATAAGAAATTAAATAATTATAGAAACCTACACTTGAAGATGTGTAATTCTTATCTCCACTCTTTATGAAAACTTTATGGCGCGGTGATTCATAAAATTTATTGTTTATTTAACGACATCATCTCTAGATCAAACTATACGGTTTCCCGGTCGAGATTTGACCCCGAATACGAAGCAGGAAGTTATCTTTGCTATTATCATCTGACCGCCATTTACCAGTGAAAATAATGCATCGATATTCGTAATGCGGTTGATCTTATAAACCTACAAATGAACGTCACGCTGTATAAACTGTAAAGGACACGTACGGTTGAACGTTATTCAGTATTTATACAAACACGATACGTCTGTACAAGAACATAGTTCTGATGCTGCTGTTTGGCCCATAAAGAAAAGGCAGTGCCTCATTCATGTGTCTCGTCAAACGTTTGTTGCTCTAGAGAGCCCCCTTATATATGTTTAAGTTGTTAAAATTTATACATTTTTATGTATTTCAGGTGCCAAATTTTTTAATTCCCTCTCATGCTCCTCTAATATCATTAAAAAAAGGTAAATCAGTCCCATTACAGGCCCAGAGGGCTCCAGGAAGTTAAGGTTCCAAAATCTCATGACAACAGCACAAGATGGTGGTAAGGTTGTCAGCCTTACGCACCGGCCGCCTTTACCCCCCAGGAAATGCTCCTGGTACTCATTTCTGTTAGAGGCTGAGTCGACCCCAGGGCCACAGTGCGATCGGAAGGATTTTATGTCAATGAAAAATTCCAATGACAACATCTGAAATCGAACCAGCGACCTTATGATTTGTAGCACAGCACCTTAACCACTGAGCTACCGCGGTCCCTCCTCTAATATCATTAGTGATATGATTTCACCCGAAGATGAGCTGGCTGATGAGCCCTGTTTTTTATTTATTTATTTATATCATTGTAGATGTAAGCTTGTTTTGTATTTTTATGTAAGGCTGCTCTATATATATATATATATATGTATAATGTATAATATATAATATACAGACGTTCTACTTTCTTTGTTTCCTACCGCGGACCTCTTAGAGAAAAACCCATACTGTATGATGAAATTTACCTAATCCGTATTCTTTCCAGTAAGGACGATAAGCACACATTACCGCGGTAAAGGCTGGTGGATTTGGTGTTGAAGTAAAGGAACCCAAGTTTGAAGTGCACCCTAGCCCAGCAAAGTGACACATTGACATAAATATTGTGGACAAGTGTTAAGACTGTCGTGTAGAATGTAACGTCAGCCCATGCACTGATAATCCATCTTCCCACAACTCTTTGCAAGGAAATAAGATAGAAACACACATTGGTGCACATGCATAAGTTCTGTGCTAGTGGACCAACCTGCTTATATTTCTGCTAAGGAAAGAATTGTAGTGTTGACCTTTACATGTATTATATATATATATATATATATATATTACTCTATGTAATTATCAACATAACATACGCCATATAAAATAAAAATTCTCCATATAATTATAGGTGGCATCACAATTTCATCTCAGATATTTCCTATGAATATAATACTACACTTCCACTCAATACACAAAAAAATTCTCCACATTCACCACAAAAGGAGCCCCACGACAAGGACCTCCCATCTTCTGAGTGAAGCGGACTTTAAATAATATCGCAACAATTACAACTTCTACAAGACTGTCAACATATAAGATTTCCATCATAATCAAAATATCTACTTTTTATGTACGTCTCTATTATCCCATGCTATTTTAGATTTTATATTTACATTTTACATTTTTTTTATTCTAATATGTTGAATTGAACAAGAAATGTAAAGGAGCTCTCGTAATTTTGAGGGGTTACCAACTTTATATTGGCCGGATAGTTCAGTCGGTATAGCAACTGAGCTACGGGCTGGACGGTCCGGGATCGAATCCCGGTGGGAAACGAGATTTTCCGCCCGTCCAGACCGGCCCCTGGAGCCCACCCAGACTCCTGTAAAATGGGTACCGGGTCTTTCCCTGGGGTAAAGTGCGGCCGGGACGTGCTGCTGACCACTCACACACTTCTAGTGCCGCGATCATGGAAGAGTAGAGCTATACCTCTACCCACCCTCAGGGCCACACCGGGCCTGTAACGGGATCACTTTACCTTTTTTTAACAATTGTATAATAAAGCCCTCTTAAGTTACAGCCTGAGGATGGCTACACGAGTGCCGAAATATTGTAAGTGTTACGTTCTGTTAATTAAATATATTTTATATATAATAAATTTGAGTTAGACTATGATATTATAAACTTTATTAATTACTGAAAACAACGGTGATGCCTCAATTTAAAAAAAAAGTGCTAGAGTTCATCTTACCTCATATCGCTGTAGCCAGTACATCGAACTAATATTGATCATGTTACTTAAGAATATGGTCAGATGACCCTGTAGTCCTATTGATTGAATTATCACTCATCAGTGTGTTTGACAACAAGTTTGCCGTCTTTGTCCTTTAAATAGTTCCCAGCTTACTGAGTCCAGCAATGAAAATGTTCATGACGAAGCAAATCCGTGAAATAAAAACAAATTTCAGAGAAAATAAAAAATGAAAATGAACTTATAGGAAATTTGGGTTTGTATCTTTGAAATCTATAAATCATCTACAAAATATCTTGCGCTGTGTTCGTAAGGTATTTCAAGTAGCTATTGCACTGCAGATATGTCAGTACTAAGTGCATTACTTTACAAGACTCCACACAGCTGTGGTCCACTCTATCGGGTGCTAGCTACTGGATAGCATTTCAGTTTGAGGCAAATGAATAGGAATTGATCCGGTTCATTGCGAAAACTAGATATGTACCCAGTCTATAACTGTAACGCACAATGCTAGCTGTATATACTGAATGCGCGCACATCAAATTCATCACATTCTATTCGACTTTCAGAACAAACTGCGATTAAATTCTTGGAATTCCTATCAGAGACATTGTTTTCAGCAAGGTAGGTACTTCATTTAAAAAAATATTTACGTAAACTTGGAGCTTTACTGCTGCTAAGCTAACCAGGAAAATACGACATTATTGTCTCCATCAGTTCGAAAAAATGGCAAAGAAACCGAAGAGTTTGGTGGTACATGAGCTGCTAGAACTTCTACCAAAAGCTGACTGTTTTCATGAAACCAAGATTTCATAATAGTACGTCATCGGAACCGGCGACCTCAGCCTGTATAATCCGGTACGAATTTGGGCTCAAATCTCGTATATGGCCTGTTCTTTTGCGATTTTCCTACCAACATTTTGCATGCATTTCCCTTCTCCTCTGCGCGTATTAGACGTTTGCATATAGCGGTTTTCGTTTATCTCCCTAGCAATGTAACGCGAAGACAATGTCAGCCACGTGTTAGGTACTGCGCCATGAAAACAACTGGCGAAGAGAATATAAAGCTCACACATTTTAATAATCGCATTATATGGTAATAATTAATCCGCTTCACGCTCCGACCGCTTTTCCCCCGGATGGGTGGGCCTTGTTCGTACTAGGACAGTTGAACAGTACAAAACTCCTCTGTTATTCCTCCCGAGGCGGAGTGGTGGTTTAGCCTTCCCCCTCCCCTCCCACACACGCATTCTGTGCGCCACGGTGACCCAGTAAAACAGCAGCAGGTTGGGTGCCACTTTAGGGCGAACAGAAAACCGGGTGAATGACCTCCCAGTGCTACAACAGTGACGTCACAAGAAATCTCGCACTTATGCACTAGAGCGGTGAGCAATGGCATCTGCTAGACTACTTCATGGCAGGGAAAGCAGGGTACAGTCATCTGAATTGAAACGTTTGGATGTTAGCGGGGAACAAGAAGTGATGGAGCAACAGAGAAAGAAGGTAGATCATATGGGCAGAAGAGGGGCAAGCAGAACGAGAAGAAAGAGAAGAGGACAAAAGAACAGAAGAAGAGCAGAAAAGAAATAAAACAGAGAAAGAGGTCAATAGGAGGAAAAAAAGCGTACAGGAGTATGAGAATGATCAGACGGTGGAGGGAAGAAGCAAATGAAGGTGGCTGAGAAAGAGACAAACGACAGACAAAAGAGCAGAAATACATACGTACACACACACACACACACACACACACACACACACACACACACACTATAAAGATTTCACATACAGTATTACTGCTTATCCTCAGACTTAGAAAGAAAACATCGATAGAATGACAGCAGTGTGTGTGTACGTATCTTATTAATGCTACATCAAATTGTGCCTAATCGTTTCCAAGATTAGTGCGACCATATAGTAAACTGTTGGAAATTTTGATGCCAGCATATATTGACGATGATGAAGAAGAAATACTATCATAAAGCGAAGAAGAAACATGGAAGAAAACGAAGAAAGGAGGGAGGAGGAGGAGAAGAACGAGAAGAAAAATAGAAGTATGGCAAGGAAAGGAACGCTTTCCACTCCTGTACCACACAATGTGTGACTGTGGCAGGGACGGCCGCAAATGAAATTTCGTGATTCCGTGAACGTAACGGAGCCCTGTGCTCGTGAGATATCAATTCGTACTCACAGCCTGGACCAAAGCCGCTAGACGACTATGTAGTTCAGGTTCTCTCCAACTCCAAGACGCCAACTGACCCCACGACCGCAACTTCATAAAATATTTCCCCATGTTACAGTTCAATATTATCATCCCAACCATTTAAAGAGTCAACACCCAAGTACCCAAGTAGTTTCCCCTCTAACCTTCTTCCAGTAACATGTTTGTACAGTCTAATTAACTCCCTTCTAGATTTCCAAACGTTCAACCAATACCGCCTTTTCATTTCATCTGCATGAAACTAAGTTCACTCATTATCGGTATTTAGGCCCATGTATGATTCAGTACCTCAGACTACACTGTTCCGAATAACAAGGTTAATCACTGAATAATGGATTAGGAAGGGTGGTGAAGGAAGCTGCCGTGGCCTACCTAAGGTACAAAACCTGACATTTGTGTATATGGCCTGAGTAGAATCACAAAAACCTCAACCAGGCTAGGCAGTCGCCGGGTCGAAAACAAGAAACAGGACAGCCGATCGCTCGACCATGTCTCTCCGTTAGTTACAATACAATCTTTGACCCATGCACACATTCAAAATAACGCATTCACGATTTAGGGGAACATTGTTCAGAATAGGGTAAACCAACGGTCTTTTTCCTATATTTTCATTCGATAAGGCCTCAATACAGGATTCTGTAAGGTTGAACCCTCATTTAATTTACTGAGGAGACATAAAGACTGCATGTTGAAGAAATCCAACAAGACGCAACAGCATGCAGATATTTATTTACTACTAAATTACTCTACGTGTTTCGGACGTCCATCGCGCCCATCACCAGGAGTACATAATACTGTAGCTGCAGCCTCTGGAAATTTGGTCACGTTTGAGGAAGCTTGCTTCCCAGATAGTATGATCTGTACCAGAGGCTGCAACTACAGTTTTATGTACTCCTGATGATGGGCGCAATGGACGCCCGAAAGTAGAGTAATTTAGCAGTAAATAAATATCTGCATACTGTTGCATCTCTTTGGATTTCTTCGAACCTAGAATTACGATGTACGGAACCACGAATGCAAAATAAAAACTGCAGTCTAACAGCCGCTTGTTTCTGCAGAGTTCAGTGTTTCCGTAACATTATAAACTTAAGTCAATTTACGGAGCCACATGCCAGTACGTAAACAAGATATCAGCTAGGCATGTTTTGACGGGGATTATCTAACACGGAAGTGATGTCCGTATACATAACCTGGATGGAATGGTACAGCCGTGGGGCGGAGGGGAGGAATTAAGATCAAGAATATGCGGAAGCTACGCCCTAGGTTCAGATTACAAACTTCGCAATTATGTCTCGGATAAATTGTTATCTGTGCTCTACTGTTTATCCTGCAAAGCAAAATTCTTCAGCCTATGTCCTGGGAAGTCACATTAGTTAAAGAGCAAAACACAAATAGCAGTAAAGACAAAAAAACAAGAACACAAAGAAGAAGTACTGGAGAGCGAAGGTATAATTCCACGCACTCCTCTAACCTTTACGTTAGGTAAGGTGTTTTATCAGTTTCACACACCAGCTGCTATAAGGTTAGGGAAAGAGCCCCTGTACCAACTGGAAAGGGAGTTCAGATAGGCTCCAGAGCCAGTACGGACAAATTAAAGAAAATAAAATTCTATGCTGGGAACATAACTATGACTCCCCGTTCATCCAACTCGCAGTCTAGTCACGACATAGACTGAGCTATCCCGACCCCGATAAACAACGCAGAAAATCAGGATTGGACATGCCCTTCTTTGTACACATGTACATATTCGAAAGTTCAGTATGTCGTATATAGTGTTTCAGTCCAAATACAATAATTTCATACAGCAGGTTCTTCTTTCGAAGTTTGCAGGCGCTCTGCCAGTCCAAACATATTCCCCACCCTGTAACGGAATCCTGTGTTTAATTACCATGTTCGCAAGATCCAGCCACTGGTCCCTATTCTGAATGAATTTACATTCTACTTTATACCATTCGCATCCAGCCTTACTACACTCACATTTACACCTAGGTCTTCCAAGAGGGCACTTCCTTCGGGTTGTAAGACCATCATTTTATAAGCACTCCTCATATCTCACCTGCAAGCTGCTACCTATTCCCAGCCCATTTTCCTTTATTTCAACTTCATACCAACAGATGGCGAAGAGTATAAAATTTTATGTTTTGCTGACCGTGCAGCCCTGTATAATCTTTTTTCAAATGAAGCAAACTAGGTGCACATTACTTCTTAGTATATTTATTTCAACTTCTCTACATGTTTCGGGCAACTATGTGCCCATCATCAGGAGAACTTACTGTATCTATGCGACACTGGTATTTTTCACTCTATATGGGTGGCTGTCTGGTCAGCAGACCAGACAGCCACCCATACTGCTGAGCACAGAGCCACCCATACAGAATGAAAAATACCAGTGTCGCATAGATACAGTAAGTTACCCTGATGATGGGCACATAGTTGCCCGAAACATGTAGAGAAGTTGAAATAAATATACTAAGAAGTAATGTGCACCTAGTTGGCTTCTTTCGAAAAAGATGAGGAGTATAAATTTAGGAACCGCGTCATTATCATTTTAATAACGAGTGGTTTGACAGGTTGATGCAAACTGAGTGCTTTGCGAGGTACGTTTGTGCCATGATATAGCTTACACAGCGAATGGGCAAAAATAACGTCTGTACTACAGTTCGGATTATTGCTTGGTATTCCACATGAATCACAACATTACTCAATCTGTACACAACTTATGTTGTTACCCTCTTTCTAACCTTCAGACTTATTTTGACTTCTACGAACACTCTGAAGCACGAAGAGACAGTAAAGAAAGAAGGAAAGAATAAAAGAAGTCAAGAACGAAGTAAATAAAAAAGGAATGAAGGTGGAGGTAGCGAAAAAGGCAATATTTTGTTACAAGGAAGCATAAAATGTTTATTGCTTAGAAGATTCCCAGGCAGTGCCCACTTGTCCTTCATAAAGGTAGGGAAATCAGCTTATACCTAACAGAAAACTTAATTGTCGTCATTAAAACAACCAACCTTCTTCTTCTTTTCGTGGAGTTGCGGCCCATCGCGTTCCATGGCCTTCTCATTCTTGAGGTTTCTAGATCACACACAACGACGCACCACCGTCGGTACGACTCCTCTGGACGAGTGACCAGCTCGTCGCAGAGACCTCTACCTGACAGCACACAACACTCTCAACAGACAAACATCCACGACCCCGGCGGGATTCGAACACACAGTTTTAGCAGGCGAGAGGCAGCAGACCGCACGGCCAGGGGGACCTACACAGCGACCAAACAGTCATAGCTATTAGGGAATATCATCGCTTCTACTCACAGAATCATATGCAACCAACAAAATCTGTCAATGAAATGCAAAGATTCTTTGTAATGTTCAAGCAAATGGCACCTTTAGTTACCTTATCCTGTTCGTCGAAAACATTTCCCTGCAAGAACTAGAGGACTGTCATTGTTCTAAATTCTCATTTTGTTGCGTAACCGTATTGTCTATTCGTCTAATATTTTAAAATTTTAAATGTTCATTACTGTCTTTTAAAAGAACTGACAGCGATCCCATTATCATCACGACGCTAAATAAAATTGACAACAAACAGAAAAATAAATTTCAGTACGCCTCAAATTTCATAATGGCATTTTTAAAAATATAGCCTAGAGAATACGAATCTTCCCTCATTTTCACCAAATTAATTCCAAATTTCTTTTCATTAGTGATAACCAAGTGACAGGTACGATATGACTGTCCCAGTGACAATAAGCATCAAAAACAATTGTGATTCGAATTTTATGGTATGACTGTGGGAAGTTTGGTAATAACTGTATGAGCGAGAGGAGAGGAGAGGATGCGAGAGGGTGGAAAGATGGGTTCAGTTTAATAAGCACTTCTATCAGAGTAACCGGGACAACTGAAAATCACCACTGACGACATTAACATCGGCCATGGGAAGAAGAAGTACAGTAATGGCTTAAGGCAAATTTGAAACCAATTTATTCTGACGTAATGATGAATCTTTTGCATAAGTGGACAAAACTGTATGAAAGCAGCGTGGCTGCGTGCAAAAGTAGACATATCTTTCCAATGTGTAGTTATTTTACCAACACTTACAATAACTTGATGGAAGACATCACGATGTGCTGCGAATATACTAAAACATTAAATTAATATACGTCAAGCACAACTATTTTTATTGTGTACGAGGCTACGTGTTTCGCCTTTTTTTAAACGGTCATCATCAGGCCTTCTAACAGATCGAGTCAATAGATGCTGTGTACATGCTGGGATCCCAATATATTTACATTGATAAAAGTTCAAAGGAGTACTTCGCTATTAACGGGATCTGATGTTATAGTTGCAACGCCCAACCACTATTTTAAATATTTTACCATATATAGTTGTGCAATACACAATTCACTCCTTCTTATATAACTAACATATTAGATTTCATGTATTTTATCGACGTAAACATATCGGGATCCCAACGTGCACACAACATCTGTTGACTGGATCCGGTGGAAGGCCTGATGACGACTATTTAAAAAGGTCGAAACACGTAGCCTCGCACACCATACAAATAGTTGAACTTGACATATATTAATTTAATGTTTTAGTATACTTACAATAACATTAATTTTAACGTTTCATTCATCTTAGAATCACTTGTTAATAACACATTTGTGTTCGTGAGGTGCAGAAAGTGCCCAATCCGTAATTAACTCTCATCCAAACAAAACCCTGCCTCTTTTTACAGCCCATTTTAAGACGCTCTCCGTATATCAGGCTCTAAGGTGTCGATGACGTCATTAATGGTAAAAAATTAATTGCCGAAGTTATGCAAGAATGCGGATTTGCCCTGTTGGAGGTATAGTTCCAGCTTATGCTTGGAAAGACAGAGAAAACAATAGCCAGGACAACCGGTGACCCAGTTTCTCCGGAGGTTCGAACGGGTTACCACCCACACACAAAGTTACAGTCTTACTGAAACACGATCCTTCTCGGTTCTCAGTCCAGCTTGTCATCGATTTGAAGCGCCACAATTTTGTATTATGACGCACAATTGCGTAACTAGTTTTTTTATGCCCCGTCCCAGTAATCACAATGGCGATTATTATCCCAACGGAAATTTTGAGCTTAAAAAAGTCTCAATTATTTCTTGAGTTTCCTTGTATTTGGGCAAGTAATTTAAAATAAGTTCAGTGCAGTAAATCTGTTTTTTTTTTAAAATAATATTCACTTTTCCACCCATTATGCCGCCGTCTGGACTGTGCCGCCCAAGGCGGCCGCACAACTCACCCTCCCCTAGCCACACCCCTTTTAACGCACCACCTGAGCTGAATATTTAAATATTATTTGGAGGAGCTTTGGGCTCCTTCTGTTTCAGAAGTACCGTCAGCATGTAACGCTGTCTGCTGAATTTCTTATCCAATTTTTGTTTGGTTCAAAAAGGCTGTTCCGTGAATGGTGTCTCAACACAGCGTGATTAATCGCCACTTGTGCAACAATACAACAGACAGTTAACCTTTTTGCAAGAATGAACTCCTTTTTTCAACAATGACCTCTCAGAGTGTACTACTTACATAACAAGAGAAGCAAATATTCGTGAACAATGCAGTATTAATCAGAGCGCGTAACGTGACGTAACAAAGCTAATGGACTCCAAATCTTATACAACTTGAAGCGCAAAATGAGTGCTTCCTTCTCCGTCATACTTGGTCGGTGTTCTGTCATCCAGCCTTGAACCAAATACAGGAAAGCAGATGGGGTTGTGTTCGAGAGACCTCTAGTTTAACAGCTTAATTTTTCGAAGATTCAGATATGTCTAGCCTGTCTTAGCAATTCCCGACTCTCATTCCTGTACGAAACTAGAAAGTCAGTCAACTCTTCTTCAAACGCCAAAATTAATCTGTAGAAGCAAAGAATTTTCAATAGAAATACGAAACGCCCTTAGCAGAATGCCTCGTCTCTTATCGCAATACGGAAAGTTATCAGAAAAATAATCGGATTCTTATCTAAAGTCTTAAATTTCATCAACAGGATCATTCTATTTAATCCAAACACGGAAATCTGTCGGTAAAAGTTATCGGCTCTTTATCCAAAAATACGTAATTTCGTCAGCACATTCATCCGGCTGTCGTCCAAAAGCAGCCTTAACATGACCATCAAAAAGTCATCCAAGCAAGGGACAACTACAGTAACGCAGCTGACAAACAAGCGGATACTAGACCGTGAGCTCATATTCGTCATGCTCGAGAAGTGCCGTGCTGGGAAGCAGGTGTAAATTCTTTTCGTTAAACTGCCTTATTACCATGTACTGCAGATCATATTGATTCGATTGCTGAGATCCTCAAAGTTACTGTTAAGTGACTGGACAACTGTAGAAGAAGAAGAAGAAGAAGAAGAAGAAGAAGAAGAAGAAGAAGGAAGAGGAGGAGGAGTAGGAGGAGGAGGAGAAGAAGAAGGAGGAGGAGGAGGAGGAGGAGGAGAAGAAGAAGGATAAGGATAAGGAGAAGAAGAAGAAGAAGAAGAAGAAGAAGAAGAGGAAGAAAAAGTGACGGCAGGAACAAGAGCAACCGTTATCACGCTACGCTCGAGACATCTTGTTTAGAAACATTCTCCGTTCTGGTCTATTTAGTGTTTGAGAAGGTCAGTGAAAGAAATATCTCCCGTCATCTCTAAACAGTTAAGGTAACTGGGTTGTCAGCAACAGAATATAATGTACCGGGATAGCTTAGTTAATGTAATTGGTTACAGGATGAAGGACCGGAGTTCCCCTCGCTTTAGCAAAAGGATTTTTCTTTTCCTGAAGACGTTTGTCTTCTGCGTTATGACGCCGTGTAATTTATTAACAAATTACTAATTTGTCGGAAGAATTTGCTTTGTATGTTTTGGTAGACTGAGGATGGTCACAGCAGCTTTCTCCAAAACGGTGGAACACCTACACCAATTTACAATGGCTCACATTCGACCCGTGAAAACCTCATATTTCACAAAGACTTTTCTCTTTTAAGTTGGTATCGAGACCAGTTTTGTGACGTATTCACCCTGTTTAACAGGCATCAGTGTTTCTGTCTCCGTAAGTATTCGTTCTGACAACGAAACAGATCGTCCACATTCGTGCAGTCTGGAATTCGAAAGTGAACACACAAGTCGCAGCTAAATTCTTCCTATCCCACAACCTTCAAGAAGACAAGGTGCCGTCGTACGCAAATGTTTACATTACAATGCGCGATTTTGTATTCCAGAACTTGTCAATGAATTGTTATTCCGTTTGTGATGTAACACAGGTCATTGTCACATGACCTTCTGCTGCTCTTATAATCCACCTGAAAAGAGCAACGTTTACATTGCGCAGGCGCCATGATTGCATCTCAACCCCGGAAATGAGCTGTAAAGAATAATGGTGCTTGACACTGCTGCAGCTTTCACTCAACCTGTTCATTGCCGCTACAGTCGACTGGCTTACCAACCAATCTAGTAAACAATTAACTAACCTCACAATACAAACTAACCAAGTAACCCACCGTCTTAGCAGAGATTTAAGCTTCTAACAGCGGTATTCGCAAAGAGAAATCTTCTGGCCTATGACACCATGTTGACTGGCAGGATGCCTGACGTAGTAAAGTGGTCGCCATCATTGCCTTAGGACAAACGATGGCGCCTCCCACTCTGTCGTTTTCAGTCCCGCGTTCGGAAAAAAAACACCCTGTAGTTACTGACTTTACTGACGATGGAGGCAGAGAGTTTCTTCATAATAATGGGAATTATTTCCTAGTCGATACGGCTTCATATACCAGAATACCACAATGTGAATTATTATCTATGTAAGTAACGAAGTCCATTCTACTCGTCTTCATTCAGAAGCTGTTGTTATCACCGAAGACACAAAGTCTCAACCTATAGTGAATATTGGGAGCAGTTCAACGACGCTCATATCTCAACAACATTTTCCTGCTGATATACATTTTAACGTTACTAATAGAGCTATGGTGCCGTACAGGAAATGTTCCAAGTAATTCAACGTTACGGCATACGAAGAAATCTGTCAGATGGCATTGGGAGGCAACACAATGTGATAGACCAATAACATGCAAAGCTCCTTAGGCCATCGTCAAAGGACATACTCGTACGAAAACCGGAGGATATCTGACTATAAATTCTGTCATTCTGGATAATAAGTATAAGCTATTAAAATAAGTAAGATCGTACTTTTTTAATATAATGTATTCGAACAACGCAAAACTTTTAAGAACTCTGGCAATTAAATAAGTTTGACAATGGCAAAATTCTGTAGCAACACAAGTTGCCAGTGCGTGTATTATTAGAAGGACTGAAGCTTCTATACACTTGCATAAGGCTTGTATTATGCTCCACACTGTTAGTCGGAAGTTGTGTTTCCAGTTCAGAGACTATGTTGGACATTTCATTATCTTGGAAGAGGGAGGCCAAAGTTACCAACCGTCACAGACTAAGAAGAAACACAGGCGATGACAAGCTGCTTTGACCGCTCAACTACACAGACTGTACTGATTATATTCTTGCTTGATGTGACAATCACATGTACAAGGAACATGAACCTTTACGTCATGTGATTCAGTTTTTCGCAATTACTGTAATAAAATTCTTATTGTGACCTACTCCATTTAGAAGTTCTTAGGGCTAGAAAGTTCTGATTTATTTCGATTTGCTGATCAACACCACAGCTACCTACGCCTTTGGAAACTAAAATGCTTCTCATATTTAAAAATGAGTTCCTACCTCACACAAACCACGTCGCATCTTCATTACAGAGGTTAACAATTATGTTCTTTAGGGAAATAAAGTAAGCTGTTTACTGTTAACTTCGTAAAAAACACATAAATACACTATATGGGAAAAATACAGAGTTGTGAACGTTAAAGCAGGTGGTATATACCGCAGTCACTTTGCTATAAAAGTTCCTTACCAAGTGACACTTTAGGAGATCAGAGGAGCTGGGAGTTTGCCTTCTGTTGTACTTCATAGCTGGGCTGACTACGTTCTCAGACAAGGAAAATGTGCCTGGTAGACAGTCGGAAGCAATTCGCTTCAGACAAGTAGACCAAACTAATCCTAAAATGTTAACTTTAAACAGGAAACTTTCATCGCGGGTTTCACTCTTGCTCGGAATGTGGATTCCTGTGCTTATCTAGGGATGAGAGTCAATATGTAATTCTATATCGTTATCGGACATGTTTGTGTCGATACAAAATAGTTTTATAGTTTTACGGTATTTAATTGTGTAATTCAGTTTCAAAGTAGTTATCTGAATATCTAATTAAGCCCAGACTTCAACAATGTAAAGTTAAAGTTAACCTCCTCCAGCCTATAAAGGCATTTAATAAAGCACAATGGATAGCTTCATGGCCCTGTTGCCGTACGTCTGGAGAAAGCCATCGGTGTCCATTGGATAGGAGGCCGTGTGAGCCACGGAAACGGACTGGACGTTGTGGAAAGCACCAAAATCTCTTGCGCCTTCTGCACTCGAACCCAAGAAATCCCAGTCCGTACCCCAGTAATTGTACAAAATGCTCTATCACAATATTTTCAGTTACATTCCAAAACAGGTGTGGTTATCAATAAATTTCTCTCTTGTTTATTACCATTTGAAAGGTCTCCACAGTTGTCTGTAAGGAAGTAGTTTATTGGTAATTTGATGCTGTAAACAAATAACTCCCCATATCGATAGTCTCAGTCCATAACGACATTAATTTTTTCAGGTAAACATACGGATTTACCGTCATTAAATACTAGTAGAAAGTTTTTCCCCGGAATGCCATTTCCAGGCATGCGCTTTTGGACAGCCTGATTACTCATCCAAGTTGCAGTATGCAAGAATTTGTAAAAATCTGTGAAAATGCCACTGAATTGGGAAGTATGCCGTTTAGAGCATCCACGATATAAGCGAGCGGTCCCAACAGTAATGAGTCGAGAACCACTATCGAGGAACGTTCAAATCAACGCAAGTCTTGGCTGGTATGCAGCCAACTCGCAATACAAGGCAAGACAAGGCAAGCAAGCAATCATATTCACTCTTGCTAGGTCACATCCCAGTTTTCTCTTGTGTCTCGAGATATAGAGAGTGCCTGCTGAAATATGGTACACATTACGGTGTACGAACACACGACCGCATATGCCTTAACATTTTAGGCAAGAGGTTGACATATAAACACAAAACGTCTGAATCACAGGCACAACAAAATAATGGTATTACGGGAAATAATTCCTGTTACCGCGAGAAATTCATCTAGATCTATCTAGAAATTAAGTTCCTACATGATTTTGACGTACAGGTGACCGTGCATCGTGATAAATTGTTACAGTAAAACCAACTAGATGTACTAATTTCTCAAATTTATTTTAGGAATAAATTTGAGAAATTAGTGCATCTAGTTGGCTTTATTAGAAGAATTCTTAAATGATAGGAAACACAATGATTCTACATACTAATGACTACCCGATTAAAACACTTCAGGCCAATAATCGATGCTTCTTGTATGGGTCACAAACGAATATCACGTGGACAAAATGAAGAAAAGGCTGCCATACACATAGCCATCACTTGCTTTAAAAGGGCGGCCACTAGTTTCAGCTTTATTTTGATTACAGGCCCACCTGCTGTGCATCGTGAAGGCCCAGGACACCACATAGTCGAGATGAGGTTTCACTTAGGGTCTCTAGGCCTGCAGGTTTCAATTTGTAGGTCGCGAGAATGGTTTGACACAACACAAGGGTACAGTAGGCAGCTACAGTGACCTGCGTGGTGAAACTGTGCCTGAAAACATCACTTCTGTTTACAACGACAATATGTACAGCATAGCGCAAACAATCAGTCGTATTATTGCCCCTGCCACTGAGCGGCGCGCATAGACTAACGCTGGCTCTGTGTGTATCAGCATACTGCTTCACAATGGACCACGACTGTATCCTCCAAATATATACTAGTACATGCCAGTTCTGAGGTTTTCATTCCCGACCCGTATGGACGAAGACACTTCGGTGCGCCGAGAACTGATTACCAGATGGATGGCATCCTAATGATACACAATTATAACAAATACATCGAAACTTGCGATGCTTATTTTAACAATAATGACGATCGTGGTGGTGGTGATGACAATAATACAATAAAGCATGCGAGTCACACCACTGGTGTGAGTTACACCTTGTTGTGTATTGTACATCGTTGCTATTATTAGCGGATTGTGACACCAAACGGCGTTTGCTACGGTCATTGGTCGCCATGGGTACGGGGTTGTGACTTCACACTCCGGTTGGCATATTTGACGGTTTCCATGGTTAACGGGTTGTGACTTCATTATACGGAGAATTCTTAGAGTGTCTTCATATTTAAGTGATAATTAGTGTAGAATTTAATCCGATTTTTGTTGTTATTATTGTTGCAATTGTTGTTGTTGGTATTAGAATATCATTCACAGAAAATGGCTAAAATATTTCGTAGCTTGTAATGAATAATGACAATGATGAAGAAAGGATCACTCATACTTTGCATGTTGAGATTAGTGGAGTTCAAATGTTTGAAGTTAAATAACTGTTGAATAACCGTAGTTGTAATGAGTTAATTAATAAAGTAATAAGTCATAATGAACGAAGAAAAGTGATGAGGTAGATTACAGTCCGTCCTATGACGGCACATGGGTGGTGGTGGTGGTGGTAGTAGTATTAGTAGTGGTAGTAGCAGTAGCAGTAGTAGTAGTAGTAGTAGTGACAGTAGCAGTAGTAGCACAACCAACTCAGTTCAATCTAGCTTAAAGGCCAATTAAAAATTCAGCAAAAATAAACAAAATATAAATACAGACAACAAAAGCCAAAACACAGCATGAAATTACAATCAATACAATTAAATGAACTAATAAATAAGAAACTTAATAATAATAATAATGACAATGACAAATACATTAAAAAATTCCAATTTCAATAATAACAAACCCATTTCACATAAAATGTCTTCACAATGGATTTAAATTTACTCCTTCTAGGACAAGGTCTCCGCAGATTTTGTGACGAATTTGACACCCATGTTTTGTCTCTCAGTCTTACTTCATCATCAGTCCATATCATGCTTAATCTGGTCAAATTAATAATGTTTGGTGAAGCATAAGAATTACGTAGCTTCTTACTGTGCAGATCTCACTTTTTTCCTCTTGGAGTTCCAAATATTCTCCTATTTATCAACAGCGTTCAGTCCCCGTCCGTGCCTTACGGCGAGAAATGGAGATCCAACGCCAAAACAAAAAGCAGGTAATATTGCAGTTATGAATACTTCAATCTGTACGATTTTAAAGAGAACCAGAAAAATTCTGAACGGAATATTAGCAAGCACTCCTCGGGTGCAACTTGCCCATGCATATACATGTAATGGAGCCCAACCACTTAAGCCTCTACGCCAACAACGAATACCATAATAAATTTAAAATATTTATGTTTAATAACACGTGGATTTGTGTCTTGTGTACGATTATCAGAATAAACGTATTTTTTTCCTCCTAAAAACTTTTAACGGAATTTTCCTCGTGATGCAGACGCAGTGTTCTGAGAGACAGGAACAATTTCTAAATATTATTTAGATTAACTTCAGCCTTAAAAGGACAACAATCTTAATAAATCTTTCTGCAGTAAGCTAAGGGGCGTTTTATCCAGACACACATTTCGCAATGTAATTAATCTTTCGGCTCATGGCATATAATTTGCAGATATACTATAGAAAACATAGAAAGAAATTAAACTAGAATCTCTGAGAAGGTATGTGGGTCGCTCCAGCCCCTCAGACACAGAGCATACGTAAGACACACACACACACACACACACACACACACACA
>Ga0123352_10003522_pt1 | contig 22664 bp, 8 predicted proteins | sample TergutLab28metaG_FD_89700 | JGI IMG/M metagenome (GOLD analysis project Ga0123352, IMG submission 89700) | Labiotermes labralis P1 segment gut microbial communities from Petit-Saut dam, French Guiana - Lab288 P1 | ecosystem: Host-associated > Arthropoda: Insects > Digestive system > Gut ...
ATAGTTTCCTAATTTCTTCTACTCAGGTCTCTGCCTATATTAATCCTTTCAAATACACAGAATGCAGATGCGATCTTCTAATCATGGCGTTCCTTGAATTTTAATATTCAGTCATTTTATAAAGCCATATCAGTTTCTAGGATATTTTGATAGCGAAACAAAATATAAACGGGGGGGTGGGGGGTGGGGGGGGGGTGGAAGCAGAAGTGGTATATGTGACATATTTTGCCTGAAAATTCATAAGACCACAAAGTATCAATCAGAAGAGTTCATGCCCAGCCAGTATAAAAACAGGCACGTCCCAAATGTGAGCAATAGTTCGTTCATGTTATTCAACAGGTGGGCAGCAGCTGGACATACGATCCACTCACTATAAAATGATTCAGCTAATATAGTTTTTATCAACTTTGCTACATGTTTCGGCTTAAAGGAAAGAGCCATCTTCAGGCCTGTACATAAGTTAATACACAGATGTATGCAGTATAAAAACAGCTTATTAATGGCAAGTATTGAGATATTATTTCTTTCTTACAATATATAATATGTATTAACAAGTACTGAAGTCCCTTATGTCATTAATATTTGTATTGTGTTCTATGGGACCGGACTGGTGCCGGATTATCAAATACTCTTACAAAAGAGTACCTGCACTGACCTGAGTTCTTAGGGTAACTTTTTATTACTGCTCCTATACTTGGACTGAACAAGTACTCGTAATTACATTATAAAGGATACAATTCGTCCTACAAGATACTAAGGGCCGAGAGGGAGCAGAGGCATAGGTCTACTCTTTCTTCAACCTTGGCGCTAATCAGAGAAGTAATCAAATTGGATATCTCCTTCAGGTGCTGGTTCAGGGCCCTCAGCGTCCTTATCTATCGTATCTAGAGTCTCTTCAGACGTCCCTTGACACTTCCATTTGATGCCTTAAGGATCGTACAAGGCGCTATCATTAATATTTGACGATCCAATTTTGTATTAAAGTGCTAACCACACTTCGGCTTTCGCCACTTTCAAGCCTCCTAGTTATTTAAACTCTCTGAGGAACCTCTAACGTCACGTGCTTCTTATCAGCAGCACCCTGCTCACGCATCTTGGAATTTACAAGCCATCTTAAAGGCTCGACTGGTTTAATGCAGTCCAGACGGCACAAGCTACAGTCACAGAATTAGTACGCCTACTGGATGTTAACGATGGCAAAACTTCCGGTCTTGGAACTACTTTCCTCAACTGCCGAAAAAATCAATTTCCCGATTGTCAGGTTCCGGACTAAAAGAATTCTCCTGTATTATTTTCATCGTTATTAAGAAAATTTAGGTAATTAGGAAAGTTAATACGCCTGCAAAAACACTTTCACTACACTGATGTTAATGGGACCAAAAGTATTTGTTACATTTCATTAATTTGTGGCAACATAAGAAATATAGAAAAATGATCAGATTCCTACTGAAGGGCATATGTAGGCAGAATAGAAGCCTGAGGTCATCAGGCCACCAACATTGCAACTAAGCAACATTTAACGGGATGCGCCTCACAATAGAAGACGCAAGAAGTACAATAAGCAACAAACAATATACAACACAAGTAGGTACCTTACAGTACTCAATACAAATATTAATAATGCCCGTGTTGCGTAGTTACGGGTTCACAAGATAGCAGAATTTCTATTTTAGTATCAGAACTGAAATATCAAACACCGAAGGTACCAATATTTAAGTTCGGATAAGCTGACTGATACATCTAACAGCGCGCAGGCCAACTCAGTGACCGCGCGACACACATCACAGTTCTACGTGATATGAAATCAGTACCGTAACCCGGCAACAAAGTGGACAAACAAGAAAGAGGTTTTCGATTTTTTGTAGGAGGTTCTCAGACCATGGAGTCTAACCAGCCTCCTAATTGATGTGTAAGGGAGCCGCTTATTCTGGAGGTAAAACTGCCGGAGCGTAAAGCTGACAACTCACCTCTCTCTAGTGCCGATGTTAAGAATGAACGGAGCTACACCGCCACACCTGCGTACGTCTTCATGTTGTCAACAGGGAAAAATATACCTTTCATTTCAATGAATTTTACAGCGTAGCGCAATTATTGGTGGAAAAATTTGTGTCGTACAATACAGTCAAACCTCTAAACATCGCCACTGTTAGTCATATCAGTTCACAGCACTGTATCGAGCGTGGCGGTAAAACGAAATAGTGTACAAAAGGGAATTTCTGTGCAGACATTTTCACGGGCGAAAAGCACGTTTGGCACCGCATCGGGAGGCTCTATGTCGCGGGATTTAAGGTTTTCTGTAATATATTTTAACTTGAAATTTCTGTATTACTCTGCTTGCATACAAACAGTATCCATTTTATGACACCGTGTGTGCCCTACAAAAGCTCTGGACTAGAAAGCAGCGATGGAAGAACGCAGCAACTATACTGACATTCCGTACCATACAGTTAAGGTCCTTTCTCCTGTCACACAAGAAAATTCGGGCGATCGTTGTGAACAAGTCATCATATTTTTGGCCTAATTACAAAATGACTGTTGCTGGTCACAGTTACGAATATGATGTGCGCAGACGTCATCAGCTTCACTGGCACCTGTATTCTACATGATGATTTACCTAGCGCAAAGCCATCCTTGGTCCATTGCACCTGCCCCGCTTGGTTGGTCACCTCACACTCCAACAAGGCCTCTCCTCCCTCGTGCACTTTGACGTCCTTCGGCTGGATTCGGAAGTACTGCTGTTGACCGGACACTGCAACAGCAGTAAACAAAAGCTTTATGCGTGCAGAACTTACAGTCTTCAATCAATGGAAAAGAGCGTTTCAGTTCTGTGTGCTTTATGTGCAAGCAATAGACGGGCAAGGACTGCAATGTGTCCGATTTATGTTCCAGCAAGGATCAGAGATAAGTTCAGACCAGTCCATCTCCAGTACATAAAAAATAATTTTCCATATTGTGGGCTCATTTCTTGACCAAAATAATACAAACGGTCCCACTTCGAGAGCAGATTCTCAGCAAGTATTCAATTTGTGCTCTCTGAGTGGTCGTTCTGATGATGTTACATCATGCTAAAAATTAACTGCTCAGTTTTGGAGCACTGTCCAAGTACGGTACTGAAACGTACAGATCTGACCACAAAGTTACTGAAACTGGGGACTTGTCCGTCGTCGAGTAAAGGAGGGAGAGGAGTCTACTTAGCTGGGCTTGTTAGGTACAGTTATTCCCAGTCAATGGACAAATATGTATCCAAATTTGATAAAAAAAATAGATAAGAGAAGCTTTTAAGTATAAACTTTGGGAGTAGCAGTGAAGGTCTGAAACAAAGACAGATAACGCAGTAGAAATTAATACCACCAAACGAAAACAAGAAACCATCTTACACACCGACATACACTAGACGATGCTTAATGTCCGAAAACTTCTGGTTTTGAATTACGGAATGTTCAATTTTAATATTATATTTATAAAATATACAACAAACAACCACAAACATCACCATAACATTTCCGATTCAATTATTTATTGTTTCTTTTGTAGACCCATTTGTACAGAAGTTGAAAATAGCGAAGATTAACCTTGTCAAGTCCATTCGTCCTTTGTATGCACACAAAAGATAACGGACTTGTGTGTTCATATTTTGGATTTTTATTAAAATTAGTCGCTATGTTCCGGTTTTGGTTAAAATCGGAAAAAATAACAAAACACTTTACATGAAGACCTAAGCACATCTACGCGTACGTAATTTCTGTTTACAATAAGGCAGTGTTCTCTGTGAGGCACAACTGAGGCCTAAGAAAAAACTAACAATAAAAAATCGCACACTGTGCAAGTAGAGAAAATAGGATAGACTATATCGGCCTTCACGAGATAAGTACAGGAAAAACGATATCTCTCAATTTAAGAGAAGTACACGAAATAGGATACCTCGCCGTTCACGGCAGCTGGACAGGAAACAAGGCAGAACCACAGAGACCATCCAAAGAGCTGGCGATCTAAACATGACATTAGCCCACACGAAATACAAAAGAAAAGGGCGATTGCTTTTAAACTGCATTGAAAGTGACAATAACAGAGAGAATGTGCCAAAAGTGTTAACTTGTTACAATGTGTAAGATAGTTTGGAGATTAGTGATGATAAAAAAATAGCACTGAAGTTTACGTAATGAATGGTAATGAGAAGAGGAAATTTTCGGGAAGAGATTCCCATAGGAATTGTTTATGCCTCTATCGGAATATGGACAGACTAAGCCTTCAAGCAAAGGCCGAGGCTTAACGTGCATGTTGTAAGTGGTCCGGGTTTGAGGGTCCTAGAGGCCTGACTTTCTGCACGCATGTAAACGGGAGTCTAGTAAATAACTACGACGAATCTTAGTCTATTATATATATATATATATATATATATATAATATATATATGCGCGCGTGTGTGTTTAAATATATATATATATATATATATATATATATATATATTGCATTTTGAAGGCATCTGACAGGTGAAGATGGGCTAATATTCAGCGAACTCGGCAACGCATAGTGCATGAACAGTTGTTCATTATCATATGCACATTTGTCAAAAATTCACTAGCATTGTCAACACCCAATTCGTCTCAAGAATTATTAAATTCCTGCATCTGCATTTTTTTGTGGAACGGCACATGTCCCCACTTCATCACCCTTAACCTTTCCTCTGCTAAATACGTTAATATTTCTTCTATATAATTCAAAAGGAAATGAAGTGGAAGAAGAAAGTTGCAGAGTCAAAGCTCGCAGATTGTGGCTGACATGAAGAAAGAAGTATTTTCTTTCCCTTCTATTCTCCTCCTTTTTTATTTCGGTTCTCTTTCTTTTTATTCCAAGGAGCTGTTTCCATGACAATCAAGCCTCTTTTAACAAGACCAAGGCAACAACACCACTTAGTTATTCGTCTAGTCACCGGGTTACAATCAGCCCACCCCCTCACATATAAAGTTCTGCTGAAGGAGAATAACAGAAAAGCCGGGGTGCTCGAGGAACTAGAGCGCTATTGCAACACATATACCTCAGAAATTCTGAAAGGGTCGAGTGGGAATCAACCCCTTGTAGTCAGTCACGCTGTAGCATTGCTACTACACACCGCCGCACAGCGGGAGACTCCGGTACTGACAATCAGTACCAATCCCACGGCTGGTTCGTAGTACTGCCAGACGAACGTTCCGAAGTCTGCCATGAGGCCCTTGTTCTGTTCAGAGCATCGCGTTGAATTACGGAGCCTCCGAATTCCTGAATAGCGCCACCAGATATCAACTTGGGCAGAATCCAGAATGTTCTCGATACTAATGAAACGCAATCTCGCCGTCCTCTGCGAGGCTGAAGGAAAGACGCTTTGTTACGTTGCATGGGAAGCCTTAAGGCTGAGTGGATGTTGTATGTGTCACTAAGTTTAACAATCAAAAGTCTTGCTGCTATCCTCACAGTGCACACACACACACACGCGCGCGCGCGCGCGCGCGCGCGTGTGTTTTATGTTGATCTCAGAACATTACTACGTCCTTTTACTGCCCTGATGGATATGTTTTTATAACCGCGATGAAGTGTTTCTCTGCGTGGATCGAGCTGAATCCTAACTGTAATTCGGGTTTATATCAGTCGTTAAGGGGTTTAACAGACATAGGCTTCATAGACTGTACGGTGCTTCATCATCTGAACGTCAAATATTACCTATGCAGTTTTGGTCAGTGCTTTAGTAATACGGAGAATCAACAACACTGAAAATGAGTTAGTGCGTGAAGTAGTAAACAGAATCTACCAGGGCGTTCTTTACTTTCCAAACGTCAAAAGTTTTCTTCTGCTACACGAGTGCATGTTATATTTAGTTTCGCCATAAAAAATTATGACCTCCCCTGAGGCGATTTTTACAGAACACACAAGTACTAAACAACATTATGTTGAGATTTCTTATACCAAATTTCACATAAATTGGACTCATAAATGTGGAAGTTACAGGTAGCAATTCCCTTACACTCCTGGGTAAAGTGCCGATTTTGCTGTTGCCGACTTTCCCACAACTCACGCTGCCTCAATAAAGTTTGTAGACATCTCCTGCAGTGAATGTTTAGCAAATCGGATAAAAACTGTACAACATAGGGCATAATGACAGGGACGCGCTTCACAAGTATGCCCTTCTCTGTGCTGATTTTCAGAAAACTCCTGCACATCGACCACTATTCTTAAAGGGAGGTGTATCAAATGCCATGAAAATCCGGCAAACGGTACAGCTGCTGACACCACGCCACGGACCGACGGGCAAACGCAGGCGCAGAGGGGGGTCTCCATACTAGTAAGACGCTCCTTCTTACTTCGAAAATAAGGTCTAAAAGGAATCTGGGAAGATAATATTAAGATGCATCTTGGGGTAAAACGTGAGGATTGAAAATCGATAAACCTGATTCAGGAATGTGTCTAGAGGTGGAATTTGGTATTAGCGACTGTAAATATTCTAATTATGTTATTAGAGACTCTGCCTGAGAGAGCCTACAGACATCCAAGTTACATCTCTAAATTGTCTGTCGCCAAATTATAACGACAGCCCGATTTATGTTGCGATGATCATTTCAGCACACGTCACAGCCTACAGATTAAGGATACGAAATATGACAGGCTTATTATGAACAGTGGCTTGTTACAGATTTCAGAGAGAGACAACTTGGCAAGTTTTAAGTCACTTTATAACAACTCCTGTGCTGTGTGACTGAAGAAAACAAAGTTGATATACTTGACGTGACTGAACAGGAAACCTCTGGTAGTGCTACCCACTGCACCACGATGTTCAGCAGTCAGTGATGGATTACAGCAACTGACAGCTGCTAAGCCCATTAACAGACATCCAGCTTTCATGGATCCCGAAGGATCACCATTATATTGCAAAAAGAAGGAAGCATCTACGAGCGTGGAATTCTAAGACGCATACAAAATTAACCTATTTGCATTTTTAAAACATGTGACTAACGTGTAATGAGAACTGATACCTTCAATGTCACTTTCCAACTAGTGCCGTAGGCCTGCGTTGTACTTTGACATTCGATTGAGCTATAAAAACTAAAAGAAAATAAGAGACCGAACTAACGCCTTGCTTTAAAGCGAATCGTTTCGAAAAAAAATGACTGCTGTGCGATATGTCATAACCCTTGTTTCTCAGCAGAGTTTAGAACCCAAAGCCGCAGCTTTATCAAAACCCAGTTTTTTTTCGCTCCAACTTACTAGTCAACTCGAGGGGGCATAGCACTGCAAATATTGCTAAATATTTTAAAACAGCAAATTCGGTTAGAGACATTACGTCTCCCTCTCTGTGTGGCAAAAACCATCATCAAAAGAATGCCAAGTAGGCCTAGAAGCCTAATTCTGTATTCATCTCCTGCAAGAAAGAGGCTTCCGTTCGGATGTTGAAAAATGTGCACAAAACACACATGTAGTATCAAGGAGCCTTTCTAGATCTATTCCCACGCTTCCAATAACGTGTCATTAAGTCGGAAGTTAGGTCCTGTGAATATTTCTGCAAATTACCTTGTAACATGTTTTTGTATGACCCTCTCACAATGATTAACAGTAACAAGAACATGAAGTGAATACAAAAAAGGCAAAAATCAGGAACTTTCACTTTAATAACACAAAAGGGCCGCCCACTTGTAAACTGAAGTCATGCAACATGAAGGGAGGACGACGATGCTCCAGCCACGTGGTCTCACGCAGTTTCGTCGAAATGTCATGAGAGGTCGCAACCAAGATATTAAAATTCATAATCACAAAAGGTCGACAACCCGAACACGTAGGTTCACAAACTTTGAGACGCTACTGCAAGTTTGTTTTCGATTACCATGTGCACGTATTTGCGATTCAATAATTTCTCGCCACTCGACAAACAAATGACAACGTTCCTAGCTTCGATTTCATTTGTTTCTTTGCATAAACGGTAGGTCTTCATGCCGAATTTTATTTGAGAATTCATTCCAAAAAACAGTAGCCCCACAATATTTAAGCCAAATTTTTAACTTTATGACGTTTCCCCTCTTTTTTCCTCCAAAGGATGCTTCGGATTAAATGTATCTGTGATTCAATAAAAAGCGATTCCATCAAACAAGATTTGCAATTCTGTGTTGCTAGATTCTGTGTCCGGGTGGTTACCTTGGTTGACTGCAGCCGGAGTATCATTAACGTTTCAGTGGTTATGTCCGGGCACTCTCCGAAACAGTCACGAATACTTTGTCTAAATACGTAACGTATGTTACATAAGGGCAATATCTCGACCAACATTTTTACTGTTGTATAGAGCAACAACTAGGTGATTTCCTTTTTCACATTTCTGAAACGTGAAGCCTGATGACGGTTGTCTCGTGCAGCCGAAACATGTAGGTTTTAGGATTACTATAGCAAAGTGTTGTGTATGGAAGTTTTGTCTTATTCTTACAATTGTATTAACATAACGGGAAAAATAAACATTAAGATTACTTTTTTCATTTTCCTCCAAATTCATCCTTCACAGACTTTTTGCAATTCAATGACATATTCCAAGTATCAGGCTTGCAGTTGGCACTTATTTTTCGCATTCGGGAAGTCACAGGTTCGAAATTCGCTAGGAGACTATACTGTGTTAGAAGGCCTTTATGATATTTTGCACATATCCACGAAAATTCTTGAATTACTCCTTAACAAAGCACGACTCTCTCTGTTCCAAGCGTACAATTACTCATTTACATTACACAGTCATTCCGGTCTCTGACACATACACTGATAAAGGGAAAGTTAGTGTAAGTGAAAAATCAGCCAGTCACTAGCAAATTCTAATACTTGTAAAGTACAATCTGTTTCCACCCTGCGGCAGTGCGGAAACGAACTGCACGCAGTCACACGCATTGTCGTATATGCGAAGGATGCCCCATACTTGGGCACGTGTACTGGCGCAAAGCCAGCGCTCCGAGGCTCATCAAACTGCTGTTGAAATCAAAACAGCCCGGGAACACTTTACAGGCTGCAGTGTCTCACAGCCTACAGGTCTGAGATCGAAGGAAGGCACTGGGGCTCTATCCGCATAGCCTTCTTTGCCTCAAACACTAGACACAACTGTGGTTCTAATCCTACGTTAGTCCTACCAGAAACACCAAACTGAACTTTTAGTTCTGTAAGTGACCTCTTCTACAGTGAAAAGCAGCAGTTGCGGTCGAGTGGTGTTTCGTACTGGGGAAGTCCCAGGTTCAAACACCGGCCCGTATGAGGGCTACCCTAACGGTTCCTCACGGTTTTATACAGTCACACCAGGAAAATGCCAGACTGGAACCTTAAATTAATCCACTACTGTTTTTATCCACATAATTTTTAATTAATTCTGGTGAAAAAGTCTAATTTAAACTCATATTTAATTCTACGTATGTTCAAGTATTTCTTCTACCAAGACAAACAAAAGAGGCGACCGATCAGTTAACAGTAGAATGGAGATGAAGGGCTAACAAGCGCGGATGTGGCATGCAGTGTAAGGCATTATTACGCAAAATTAGGTACGTCGCTTTAATGCTACATACACGTAATTCTGTAAAATTTGTTGGGCATCACAAGATTTATTGTTAAATTTACTTTAATTACCTACCTGATATTTTTGTGAGAGTTGTGACAGTTAAGCTAAAGGCTAGGGGCATATCTTACCACAATAACTAAATCACACAGATCAGCAACTGAACTATTGAACGCACCTCAAGGATTTTCTTTTGAAGACATCGCTCCTTGCTATATATTGATACAATACCAAAGCTCAGGAAGTACAGAACTCTAATGCTGACAGACAAGGGGCAGATTAACCAGAAGAAAATCGACGCTCTAGGACATAAATGGTGATAGGTCTAAAATCCAACAACAACAAAAGACAATTGCTTGTGTTTTTTTTAAAATATGAATTACTTTGACAGAAACGGGTCGTGAGCACAAAGGACTAACTGTACAACTTGCACTAATGCTACAAGCACTGGCGATAACTACCTGCGATCAGTGACAATCATAAGACGAAACGCAAACCAAAGTTGCAAATTACCGTTAATCAGTATTCAGTGCCAATATTTTCTTTCAGTTTTTATTTTAATACCTATTACTTTAGAAGTATCATGCATAGCTTAGAAGGTTAATCGCAGGCCTCTCACAAAGAGGCCGTTCCGGACCGTTTCGTGTGGATTTCTGTTGAATAAAGTGGCACTGGAAAAGGTTTTTCTTCGAGTAAATCTGGGTTTCACGTGTCGCCATCGTTCCGCCCTTGCTCCTTGCGCACATTTCATTCATCTAACGCCGACGCTATACAATCGAAGCAAATGAAAGCCTTGTTAAATAAACACTTCTTTCCTATTTTTAACAATGTTGAAATAATATGTTACTACAGGCGTGTTTGTGTTATTTGGTATGTTGTCGCGTTGCACCAAAACAAAGAGCGTCTCAACTTGCGGGTTCGGGAGAAATGCCTAAAATCCTCATAGGCCTATATGAACAGAAGCCACATTTCAAGAAGTGAGAAGTGGTTCAGGCCTTCTGGAATGTTACGTCGTGTCGGCTAGCAAATAGCTGCGTAGGTCAAGCAGTATTCAAACAAACCTGAACCACTCGACTCTAAAGATGAAGACATTAAGATATTTCTAAACGCAGGTTAACTATTTATCATCCGAAATGGCATAAAATCTAAGAAAATCTGAAACATAAGCACCATCGCTCGAACTTCCTCAAACGTCGCATATGACAAAAAGTTCATGACTAAGGCAGTAACCGTTCTTCTGTAGTTTGCAGTGGCTTGCAGCACCGCAGCAATGAATGCAAGCATCCTTGACATGAAAAAATAAAGATATACGTTTGTGCCATCAACAGAAAGTATAAAATGGCCATCTTGCCCCTGATCCACTCTAATGTGAGCACTTTAAGGCGAAGAAGTACACAAAAAGCAAATAAATATTGCGAAGCTAACTCCTTTTTTTGGGGGGGGGGGACAAAAATGAGTAAAATAAAATTACCTCTAATAAATGGGGGGTTTAAAATCTGAAATGAAAGCAAAAAATCAAATAAAATAATCAGCCCTAAAAAGCCTATACAATTTCAGTCGACAAAGCTTTGTTTCCCAAAATCTAACCTTAGGTAAAATATGTCATTATATTGCCGGAAAAAACAGCGGTCTACTATTAGCCTGCTTGTGCATCACGGACTTTTGACTAGTTCTGATTAGAATCGTGAACACAAATAATACGGTTTGTACATCTCATACAAACAACGCTAATCTTCTCTTTATCTCCTGTAGGTAAGCTTCCTGTGCAAAAAAGGAAACGCCAGAGAATGAAACTGTTCAAGTTTCTTGCAGTTCCGTTTTACACAGCCCGTACCACTTCAAATTTGGCTTCATGTAAAAAACCTTAACGCAAACAGCAGGATGCTCTCCTTAAATAAGCGCTAGGCTTCTGCTTACAGTAGGCTTGCTTGTATCTTGCATAAAGAAAATGCTTAGAACAACAGGCTGGGGTTTAGCATCGGTTTACAAAAGAAATACGAAGGAATGGCGTCGATTGATCAGGTTCAGGATGGGAAGAAGTATAGGGCTGTTGTCAACAAGGTAATTAAACTTCGGTGCCTTAAGTTGGGGGAATTCGACTGAGGAGCTATGAGCTTCTCAAGAAGGACTCTGCTCCATAAATATTGTTAGTTGAACTATAAACCATCTCAGGTTATCAGCCTGGCCGTAATAATATGTTACCAATAACGTGCAATTTCGTGTATTCAATATATTGACCAAAAATGCACTTAATAAAATACAAATCATAAGACACAATTAATGACAAGTGCCACCTCCTAAATGTATTATGGAACTTTAACTTTTTCATGTTTTAAATATGAGAGTCAGAGCGACTAATACTTGAAAAGGAGCGTTGGACTTGTGACTCTTTGTGTTCGGAGACTCCCCGAAACTGGCACTCCGGTGCCGAAACATGTAGAGGTGATACTAAACATGAATTTTGTTTTATGATCTGCATTTTATTAAGTGCATTTGTTTGTCAATAATATGTAAATGGTCAAAATAAATTGACAGAGGTTCTGGATCTTTTAAAAAACAAAGAATAGTTGTTTCCCATAAAACATGGGCGTTTTCAATCTCATGAGCAAATACGGACTTCAGAAAGAAGGCCCATGCTCCACAGTGTTAGATGAAAGGCTTAAGACTACCGCGGAAAATAGAGACGAAGCTAAGGAATGAATTTCCCTGTAAGCGCTCAGGGCAACTATATGCTCAGAGGGCAGAAGGAGAGAGAGCTTCGTCTCCAACAATGGCTTCCTAGCAGAGGGAAGATACTGGATGCCAAGATTCGGCAACGCATGATCCTCAAGCAAAGTTGGTTCAAAAACAAAAATACTCTAATTTGAATTCAGATTTTTATTTCAGTTTTTGCACAAGATGACATTCAATGTGAGAAATATATATATAGCGATTAAAGACCCTCACCCTGCGAGACTTTGAAGCTTTCACAATGGCGTTGATAATGACCAATACTTCTAAGACGTTACGCCTTGTAGGCTAGTAAATACTGTTGAAGATTTAAAGCACAGCAATGCTATCATCTCTAAGGTAAAGAAACGTGGGATGAGTCTGAAATTTACCCCACAAACTTCTGTGAATTGCATTATCAAAATCACACCTATCAAGAGTAGAAAACGGGCCCTGCGCCACATATGGCTCAAGTGAGGCCTCAAATGACACAATTATAACCCATAGCGCAGTCAGTATAACGACTCGCTATGGGACGGAGAGTCCGGGGATCGAATCCCAGTGGGATAAGATTTTCCGCGCCGTACAGAAATCTCCCGAGGCCCACCCAGCCTCCTGCACAATGGGTATCAGGTCTTTCCTGGACTAAAATGGCCGGAGAGTGGTGCTGACTATCAAATCCTTCTAGCGCCGAATTGCCAATGGGCTGGAGCTGTATATACGCCTCCCTCCTGTGTTTAAATAGGCATGTCATGGGGCGACTTTTATAACTTTGTTTATTTAGCGACGAATTTATTTACTCTGAGATGGCGTGGTGGCTTTGAATGTGGCATTCTGAAGGGTACGGAAGGAAATATTGAGCCTTCTATATCACAAGACCAGAATTTGTCTGATAAAACAGAAACGAACCGTGGGAAGTCATTAGAGATCGCGGATATTCGGCTGGTCTATTTCTGCCCAGGAGGCTACAACATTCTCTAACATTATCTTGTTACGAGATTTTGCGGTGACAAAAGCTATGATGATTTTGTGGTTGATTCGTGATGATTAAAGGCCATGGATAAAATACACAGAATACATAGCGGGGAATGAAAGCAACAGTGAAAAATAAAAGTGATTTTGGGCAGGCCGAAGAAATTATGAATGCCTAATTCAGAAACACTGCCACCTCATAAACCGAGTTCCTCCTAAAACAAACCCCAGACGCATTACTGCCAAAACATAAACAAATTCTTAATTTCATTTTGAATCAAATGAAACTAGTTCACAATTTCATGAACTACTTTTTTAAGAACCACTTTAATATATTTCATAACTAGAAATTGGTTTTACTTCTTAACCAAAATTGTGCGTCAGATTTACTTGTCCAGCGTATAAAACATCCTCACCATACCCGTCAAAATTATTTTAGGGTAACGGTACAGATCACAGAATTTCTTGTGACGAACATTCTCCACATTCATACCAAACTCTTCTCCCGCGAATCACAACATATTCCTCAGCTATTTGTTTTCATATACTGGAAATACGTGATCTAACCAACGAACTAAATGGAGCAGAGTTCTCTTTAAAAACCTAATAGCTCACGTGGTCACAAAATTGCCCACAGTTTGTAAAGCTGGGCGGTTCGTATTTGCATTTACTGCAGCCTGCCACTCGATTGTATCATGAATCATGAATTCAGGCCACGCTCTCCCACCCTATTTATTGAAGATCCATTTTAATATTATGCCCCAATTTAAGCCTAGGTGTTCCAAGTGACCTATTTCCTTCAGGTTTCCTTGCACATGATTCTTTTCTCTCCAATTCGTGCCACATGCCCTGCCCTTCTCAACCACCTTGATTTGATTTCCCCCCAAAACATTTTATGTTTAGTACAAATTTTGGAGTTCCTCATAACGCCATTACAAACTCTTCTGTTACCGCCTTCCTCTTAGGCCTCTGCATGTTTCCCGGTGCCTTATTCTCGAACACCACCAGCCGATGTTCTCCCTTAATTTGAGAGGCCAACTTTGTCACCCGCACAATGAAACACGCGAAATTGTAGTTCTGTGTGTTTTAAATTTTATATTCTTAGACAGCAAAGGGGAAGATAAAATATTCTGGACTGAATGGCATTCCATGAATGTCATCTGATTTTTAATTTCTGCATCAATGAAATTTTGAATTTTTAGCGTCTTTCACAAATATTTAAATTTTTCCACGCTTTAAAACAATTAGAACAACTTCTTATCTTAATGTTGTAATTCTGACCTGCATTGTTGTCACGAGACATGACCATGTAGCCTAAGTAATTACTATTAATCTAACTCGCTTACTGGTGACTAATCAAGTTTCTGTCTTTTTCTTGACAATATTTTTTTTCACCCACTAAATTAACAGATAAATACAGTACACTCTCTCAGTACAAGTGACAATTTTTCAGGTACATAGAGTAGCAAGTAAATTTGTACATCTCAAACACAACCTTCAATAAGTCGACACTTCTGTAGCATCACACACACACACACACACACACACACACACGCAAACATATCATTATCATAATCGTTACATCATCTTCATCTTAATCATAATCTCTTTGAACAAGTTAATACTCAACGCGACCGACTCCTGATTCATAACAATGTTCTGGTGTGACATATCGTACAGCATTATTTTGTCTTTACCAAAGAAAGTTGCGTGCTGATACCCAGATATTCTTTGGAGTCCTGATCCGCCTAGAACAGGGTTTCTTGGGCTTTCTGTTACTGTGGACCCTTTACAGGTTTCCATTAATTCCGCAAAATCCCTCTGCAGTAATTCCTCATATCGCAGGCCTTATGGGTTACATCCAGGTAACATTTAAATCCGTTATTTTCACAAAGAGGAAACATACTAACACCATAAAATCCTTTATCAAGTCTATGTAAAAGTTTATTGTAAAAACAACAATTTTTTAAACAATAATAACAGTAAAACTACGTAAGGCAAACAAAAGCCTAAAGAAAAAATCATGTTCTGTTGAGCAGAATCTGCTAAATTAGCGGACTCCGGCTGAAAAACCTTGTGTAATACAACGAGACTCCGGTTTTAGCACGGCACAAGCTGTGATGGTGTCCAGAATTTCTGTTGAGTCCATAGCCGTCTACTGATATATATATATAACTGACAGCAAACTATGCTGTGTGAGAACGAGCGGCGGTTTTCCAGCCATCTAGTGCATGTGTAGGTTAGGTAACTCGCAGCTTAAGTAGAAGAAAGATATTTTGCAATGGAACAATCCGCCACAGCGCGTAACTTTGTTCAAAACAAGAAGAAATGTATATAAGGAGCAAGAAACGCTGGCAGAAAATAAGCCAAAGAGACACTCGACGTGTCCCGAACAAATAGAAAGATCTGGAGCTCAGCAATATGCTGCACCGTGACAGTCGCTCGGAGACATGAGAGGATAGAAAGAGATACGTTCTGAAAACAAACCGTTGTTTCGATGACAGCGTTTAGTGACGCCACGTGCGCCGCATACAATAAGGAGGTGTTTAAAATGGACCGAAGGGCTTCATGAAAAAATCATGAAGTTTTACGAGGATAAGAATATGGTCCCCAGAGCAGTAATCGAGGGCTTAATACCAGGCTAAACCCGCCACAGGTTTAAGACGCCTTCTTGGGCGTCCCATAAAGTTAGTCAACTTATCAGCCAGATTTCCCAGGCGGGTTGCCTACCTACAGGCGCACTACTTCCTTCCCGCGGTTTCCTTCTCCTTGTTACGACGTAACCAGATTCCAGGCTTACTTAAACGAAGAAGCAGCAGGGCCTTCCCAAACTTTATTCAAGTCCCACGTTTTGTCGAATATCTTGTGGCGTAGAAGAAGTGCCGTCTGCCAGATTAGGATTGGGATCTTCGGGGTTTCAAGCTCGGTATCCATGAGAGAACAAGTTACACGACACACAACAGTTATATAATATAAACTATTCCTGCCAGGAACCTACAGAATATGTGTTCCTATTATTTTTATAACCACAAGACGATGAAGTAAGCTATTTCAGTTGGAATGACGACCAGTGTACGGGTTAAACAACCTGAAGGGAACAGAAATTTCTGCCTTCACCGTTGAGCCCAGGCCGCCTCTGGCATCCGCAAAACCCTTAGTCTGCTACTAAAGGCTTACCGGCGACATGAAACTGACCACTCGCTCCCATCTACTGCTAATGCGTGGAACTACACTGCGATCCCCACACGTTGTCATAGCACGGTCCATAATGATGCTGAAGTTAAACTGAGCTTTAATTTTGCATCTGTAAATGTTGCAAACGCGGTTCCCTAATTACTTCCATTACCTCTCAGCGTGTCTTTACCTAAAACTAAGTTCAGCAGACTACTCGGTCAGAACCGAAAGCCTGATATCCACAGTAGGCCTACTACATACATATTAGTGAATCACCATCGTTACAAGCACATGTCGAAACAAATCGACAAATAGATGACGAACTATTTCAGATGATCTGCGGATTTCTGCGGAATGTTACTGCCGTCCTATCCTGAATGTCAAGAGCAGCACTGTCAATACTCAACCTTCATCTAAGAATAAACCTCTCTGTTACGCTTTACGGGCACAAAGTCAAAGTAAAATGCAATGGGTGAAAGAAATTTGCATTTTCCTTCCTTTATATAATTAGCATAATCTCAGTTTTCCCCGACATTCATCTTTTACTCGTGCGAATATTAAAGTATGGATTTACTTTAAATCGTTCCTTCCAGTAGTTAAACATCAGTCACTTCCACTTGTTTTAAGAATCATGTGACAAAACTATTTTTCTGTTGCAGGACAGTCCACTAATTCAGGACTACTGATTACTTCCCGAAATGTGATGGTATATAAATGATATCAGACTTTATTAAAAGAGTGTTTCTTTGTTCTGCCTCCGAAAAAAAAAATACAAGTGACCATTTATGTAGCTACCCCATACCCCCAAAATATTTTGAGGTAGCACCTTATATTTTGGCGTCCGACAAGTTCGTACTTATACCCCAACGCCAAATGATGTCAGATTTTAGTAAAGCGTCTTCAAATAATTCATTCAAGAATTACTGTCATTCACACATTACAATAAAAAATTATTAATGGCACAACAGTCAGAAAAGATTGTACACAAATTGGGTTTCATTCGGACATGGACGTGTAACATGAATGAAAGGTAAATGTTTAGTGTTAGACCGAACGTTCCGCGACCTGCGACGGGAAGAGCAGACCACTGAATCCTAGTTTTTATAACGCCAATTATTTTTAAGCATTCTCTAAGCAGATTTGCACAAGGCGCTCACAGCGTTCATCACAAAACTTCCCAGCCGACTCACAGCATGCATGTATGATCATAAAATATTTATGTCAACATGCTCTGAAAGATGTGGGTGATTATTTTCATGTACGTTGCGCAACACCCTTCACGACATTCACTGCTGCTGCTACTGCCGATAACTAAGCATATGCGTGTGTTACAAGATACTTTACATTCGGAATTTTCAGCTCTGCTTAATCTGCCTTCCTCGTCCTACGTATCACTGCCATTCTTGTGCCTAACAGTGAACGTCAGCCATTCCACCTAACAAACACGTAAATTCGACAACGAGGAAGCGTAAACTCACAAGCACCAACACGTAACATATCAATTTTCGAGTTGCACTGTATTCGCTTCACATACGAGATTCTAACAAGGTGGAGGCAGCACACCCAAAGAAAACTAACGTGTCTGTTATCGTTAAGGAACATCTTAAAGCTCGGTCTGTGCTTACGAAACGTAAACATTGGTATACAACTGAGGCCAAGCTGAAAGGCACCACATCTGCAAAATGCGGACAATCAGTACATCGTAATTATTTGGGGCTGTTTCACTAAGATAACAGCCCGTAAAAGACTGTGGTCTACTCTAAAATGCGAGTACTCCACAGTTCATGTGCGGAATCGGGTTTCTGTGCGAACAGAACATGCAGAAATTGGGTAGACGCCTGGACAAACCATGGCCTATCAACGTAACAACTCTTCTGAGCAGAAAGTGAAGACAATTTTAATAAAATAGCACGACTGGGAAAAGTGGATGCTTCTACAGCTCTCTGCCGCAAGAAATGCACTGACAAATTCGCACCGCTTAACACGCACTTCCACGAGCCTGAATATAAGTTCGTTGAAACCAGCATGAGGATAGAGCAGAGAACGGACGGTTGACAGAAAAATGATGAATACTGCACACGGCAGAACGATGACAGATCTGTTGTTAGCGGGAATTTTTAAAGGAATAATAAAACAGCAATGAACAAAAGGGGATTTGCAGGGGATGTTAATATTATTTTATACAAGTTCTAATGGAATTAATATTATACGTCAGTAAATTTTTAAGTCAGCAGCTGGTGTTCACATATTCATTGCTCAATCACAGGATGAAGCTGCGGACCGCAGTACTGCAGCAGGTGTCAGGGGTAGCGCTAGCAGCGAGCACTGAAGGAACGCACTGTGCAGAAATAGCCGGAAAATGCAGCACGGTTTACGGGCCTCTTATTCCTCGTGTGTTAATTGTAAACAGCTGTGTACAAGAAATGTTTTTCTACGAGCCTGATTACGGGTTACACTTCAGCAGCCAAAAGAATAATCACTGCTTCCTGTTCGGCTTACTCAAAAAATACACACACCTTCACACGCGCTTCACCACATACAAAGTAATCACAGTTGTGCAAGTCAGTGTTATCACTGACAGTAGAAAATTGAGAAGTCGAGCTTCGTTGTGTCCTTCAGTGGTAACGTTTGTACCAAGTTTCGTTGAAAACGGCCACCTGTTGCATTAGTTTAACCCTTTAAACGCCAAGTTAAATCCAATCTGCCATTGGCTGGCATTATTGGGACCTCATCATATTCTCCACGTTAGCAGGGTAAGGATTAAATGGGTTAACTCAGAGACACAGACGCACGCACGCACAGTACGGATTCCTCAAACACCTACTCCCTGGCAAGTAACGCGGGCCAGAAGTTGATCTGTTACGAAGATATGAATATAAGCAATTAAATGCCTTTTCTTACTGCCCCAGATTTTTATCTTGCCTAACAAAATGTGAGCCATCAAAGTAAGAACACAAAGTACCGTGTAACATAAGCACAGAAGCACACAGAAAGATTAAAATGTATGGAAATTACAGAATCCCCTATTTAGCCAATAGTAATTGAATTACTTGTACTGTACTATCCTACTGAAAGTAATATTCCTATTTTGGAACGTATAAAAATGCAGGATTAAAGGTGATTAAGTAAATTTAGAGAAAAGTTCTTCTTCATAAATGCATATCACTTCAAATGCCTATAAAGGAAATCAGCCGCAGGGTGTTCCAGCTGCCACGCCTTGAAACAAGATATACTGATTCTACTTTCCTTTTAAGAGCAAGATGAAATGAATGTAGCGAAGCGGGTGAATCCGTATTCAGGGTAACTTGTCGACTACTTTACACACACACACACACACACACAATATATATATATATATATATATAATATTGTTTTCAGTCTCCCAACATCAGCACAATGGGGGCAGAATTTCTATTAGCGTTGTTTTGAAGTACAAATACAATAAGACTCCACGTTTTCAACTACGATTCCAGCGACAGTTTTATGTACCAACCAAACCTGGCGAAAAATATCGATGAGGGCTGATCGACCCCAGAAATTCACATAATTTGCCCTAGATACAATCAATCTTTTTACCACAACCGTTAAGTCTGTATTCAAATGCGTAATTTTCATTAGATAAAACCAACCAAATAGAGTGAATGTTTTATTTTTCTATTTTCTGAAAGCTTCTGCCTTCGCCAGAAGGTTCCGTTGTACTGGAATGTATCAATCACTAACGGGATTTCTCCCTTTTTCCCTCCAATTTGTGGACGATTCAGAGCATGGCGAACAAAGTTGGTTTTAATGCACTCCCACATGAAACTGTGCACTGGACTCTATTACTGAGTGGAACTGCATTCATGTGCTTTTTGAGGGGAAAACAATCCAGTCGTCGGAATGATGTGGGGAGGTTTGGACGCACTGTAGGAAGGCGTCATGCAGCATCCGAAACAAAACAGGTGAGAGAAAGAGGTTTTCCTTTGAAATCGCAGACTTTTTTGGGCGTTTAACGTTGCAATTATTTGAATATAGTACACTGCGTTTTAGGGAGAGGGCGGTCACCGTTTTCACGATTGATTCTTTCAAAACAAAGACTACTACATGATAATTATGTACACTGCAATTAAACCCAGACTAAAGTCAGTTAGTAAACACAATACATTCCAATAGTAGTTTAGAATACATATTTTAGTGTACTACTTTCAAGTACATAAGAAGGAAAAATCCAAACAACTCTGCGTGGTCAAATATCATACACCACCTTCGGAACCTATAAAACAGAAATGTTCCTGTTCATCTTCCTACAGACGACGTCACGTGTGCAGATATGACAAGACGCGCAACAGTTATGTAATTTTAACTAAAAGAATGGCCCAATAAACGTCATTGAAGATAAATACGATACACTTATCGCCATTCATGCCATGAGGAGTAGAGGTTTAGCTCCACCCACTCTTAACTTCGGCGCCAGATGGAGGTGAGTTGTCAACATGACGCCCCGGCTGCATTATCCACTGGAATATCGCCGGTTCCTAGACGGGTCCCAGAGGCGTTCTGGACGCCTTGGAGAAAAAAAAAGTTTGTTGCTCCTACCGGCATTCGAACTCTGGAGCATCCAACCTGTAACCTAGGCTCTATACTGACTATGCCATCACGGCTCCCAGCTTGAATAAGTGTATATGGCTCACTTGCACTTCTCAGTGTTTCTTATATTCAGAAAAACGACAATTCAATAATGTATATAACAAAAAGCAAGATAGTACGAGCAACGTCGTTGTGTTTAGCGGGAGAGACACCACTCAGAGTTCGGCCCACGATTTAAACCCCTCAGCTAAAATATAGCAACTCTTCTAATTCGTTGTCAAAGCGAGAACTTCAAGCAGGAGCAAAATATCGTGCTGTGGGCCACGACAAAAATAAGTCTACGTTGCATCAGTCAGTTATTTCTAAAGGGAAGACTGAAAGACCGAGATTCATGAATATCGCTGTGGAGCTGCTGTTAATGAAGCTGACCCCAGTCTGTCTATCAGCTGCGATATTAACACAGCGGATACACTTGCTTGTGATCCAGGATATCATTAGCAGAATTCGGTACAAAACTTTGAATTAAGGCATCGCTAGACTTTGGAAAAGAAGAGGCTTCCAATGCGGTGCGGTTTGGTGGGGATGGAAATTAACACGGCCGATTGAATTATATTAGACATATTCTACTTCTAGACTGATCATAACTAATTTACTGTAATAGTTGACTGCACTGAAATTTAGGGTGTACGAGGTCTGTCCCAAAAGTAATGAGAATGATTAAAAAATTATTGAACATACATGCAATTACAGTTTATTCCCTTCAAAATAGGCTCATTGTGATCGAATACAGCGATTCCAGCGTTGCTGCCACTCTTCATAGCAGTGGAGGAAGTCTTCACTTGAGATGTTCAAAGCCCTCGTCGCAGCTGCCTGGACGTTTTCAACTGTCCCAAAATGATGTCCTTTGAGATGGGTTTTGAGCTTCGGGAATAAAAAGAAATCGCACGGAGCCAAGTCAGGGCTGTATGGTGGGTGGGGAAGCGATGTGATAATATTCTGAGCCAAAAATTCCCACACATAGGACAAATTCTTCGGGACCAGTTTCGCACAAATTTTTCTCATGTGCAGATCTTCCATAATGATTCGGTGTACGTCCATTTTGGGTAGTCCTACCTCCTCTGCGATTAACTGCACATTCAAACGTCGGTCCCTATTCAGAACAACCTTCACACGAGCCACATTGTTCTCAGTTCTTGAAACTGAAGGATGCCCTGCGCGCTCTTCGTCCTCAACGCTCTCCTTTCCATCCTTGAACGCCTTGTGCCACCTGAAGACTTGGGCTGAAGACAAAACAGCATCCCCATAAGCTGTCCTCAACAACTGCAACGTTTCGGAACCAGATTCTCTGAGTTTCGCGCAGAACTTAATTGCGAAACGCTGCTCCAGACTCCTCTGCATTTTCGCCCGTGACAAGACACAAAAACTACTACGCACTTTGTTAACGTACCGACTGCTATAAAGGCGCGGATTCAACTGAGGAAGGTCAAACTGTATACCTGGGTTCCCCCTCCACCTGCCTCGACCCACCACTTTCCTTTCCTGGCCCTTCTGCGCTGCGCTAAAAATCATTCTCATTACTTTTGGGACAGACCATGTATGTGGGGGGGGGGGGGGGGGGAGTGGGAATGAGAAAAAGGGGGTTTTTTCGGGGGGGGACACAAAAAAAAAAAGGGGGGAAAAGGCAAATTCAAGAAGGAAAAAGGCAAAAA
>Ga0123352_10003525_pt1 | contig 22658 bp, 14 predicted proteins | sample TergutLab28metaG_FD_89700 | JGI IMG/M metagenome (GOLD analysis project Ga0123352, IMG submission 89700) | Labiotermes labralis P1 segment gut microbial communities from Petit-Saut dam, French Guiana - Lab288 P1 | ecosystem: Host-associated > Arthropoda: Insects > Digestive system > Gut ...
ATAAAGCAGCAAACATGAACGGTCGGGCCATTCCAGGAGCTTATCTTTTCCGTCTGTATGTGTGTTTCGGCTAACGAATGTGATTCCGGAACGAATTATCTTCGTTAGCCAAGGTATCACTGTTATACTACGATATTTAAAATAGTCTAAAAGTCAACTGAAAACTTTAAAAGTGCGATAAAAATTCGAACCACAAATCGATTGTCTTGTAAGTTTCAACAATGATACACATGGTTTGAAGAGTGGCCGACAGGTGGCAGTACAATACTACATAAAAAATGAAGTCATTGTGTACCTTTTGTATTCAATAAATTACGAGATAAAATACATTTAAGGTTTTCATTTGACTCACACTCGTACGTTCATTTTCATCACCAAAGAAATGTTAGAAGATTTTAAAATGAGTTGGTGGAAGAAGGGCTTCATATGGATGGTAATAATTAGTTTTGATATGAAGACCCTCTGAATACTTATCTAAAAACAAGTATTACGGCTCGGACGTCCGCGTAAAAAAAAACTACCAGACGACCTGAAAGTTGGGACGCAAGACGTTTGTCTTAGTGCGCCATTTGGTGACTGGTTGCAGATAAAGCTGATCTGAAAGCACCGAGTGATGCCTAGAATGGCAGTCTGAGTCACTCGTGATTGGCGAGGATGATCTGTCGTGAGACAGGGATGTGAGTCGCAGATCACTGGTTTTGCTACAATGTGGCACTCACACCACCTGGCACAACAGTATGGCACTCACCACTTGGCACCACCTTCACCGCACCAACTCCTTTGTATTAAAATCGTCTGACGACATGCAAATAATTGCCCAGTTAAAATTTTTGTATGGTTTTGCTGATATAAAAGTAATTTCGACCTGCAAATAAAGGCTTTGGCTAGTTCGTTGTCTTGGTTGACACCATAACGACAACTGGTTAAGTCCAGTAGCATTGGCTATTCACTTATATTCCGCCCTTGATTGATTCTAGGAATATGTAAATTAAAAAATGATCATTTTATTACACAATCTGAAATTTCATTATCGCTGATGCCAAAGCTGGTCATTGAGTGAATTTATTTGTTTCACAGCAAAGTCCTGACTTTGCAAACTTGTTGATAAATTTGATAAATATATTCAGTGTTATAAAGAAATCAGTGACACAATGCAGCATGGTAGAGAAAATTGCCTTCTAATTCCAGGAAAAATGTAGTATAAACGTCACATTAACTTATTTTTTTCTCAAGACATAAAAGATTTATTAACGTTTCACTATATTTTTACAAAATAGCTGATATTAAATAGTACAAATCTTTCCTTAAAAGCTGTTTCGCGCGAGACGCTAAGATATTTTCGGTGACCCCCCACCAATCCATTTTCTTAAGAACCATCCATCTCTACGGATCATTGAGATAAGCTGTTTCCGGCAAAGAGAACGAACTTATTTCCTGACTTGCTACCAGATGTAGATGAAGAATATATTGTAGACCCTCAGTTTCTCTCACTCAGTGATTCTCGGTGACATAGTATTGGTGAGGTTTGAAAGAAATGCAAAACAAGACATGTAAAAGTAACTATAGAGAACTAGAATTTAGCACAATTGTATATCAGAATATTACAAAGGCCTTCGAGCATATTTTTCTTAAAAAAACATTTTAATATTTGTAAGCAGACATTTACCAGTATAACACGTGCTTCTAAACTATGACATTATATGGAAATATTAATGAAATTGCCCTACCCTCTCGCCATTTCCAATAAAACACGCTTCTCTCTTATTCCAGTTGTATTGTTTCTAAATTCTTATTGTTAAGGGCTATAAAATCAGCCAGCTATCTCTCAACGTCCTTAGCCCCACTAGCCAAAGAATCGCATTACCAATATTCTAGAATGTCTTAAATAATTCCTTTTGATTTCTGGTGCACCATAACAGTCGTAAAGGTAAGACTTTGACAGAAAAGTCCAGTTAAAAGAGAAACATTCTGAAAATTTGTCCTCTAAGTTTCAACATACCTACTTTACAACTTATTTCGTACTTCATTGTCAGATGCCTGACAGTACTACGTTTTGTACAGAACTTTAAAACTGTAATGTGATAAATGTTTTCAGAAAACCTTCCATGGCACAAAATTGAAATAAAATTCTCGAAGTTGCAAGTTTTTAAACTTTCTATCAATCAGTAGTGTCTCCTGTTCGTGTGTTAATTGATTTTACGACTGTATATAAAATGATTTTCAGAACATTGACAGTTATGGATCCTAATGACAAGGCTACAGATCACATTCCGACATCGCTAATTGTGTGGGATTAATGTAATATTAAAATTAATTCGAAGATAAGATTTGATTTACAGTCAGAAATTTTCCGGCTCATGATACTGTCCAGTTATCCAATGACGAATTCTTGTAAGCATCAAAAGGAATACTAGAGTTCCATAGAGAGCGGGGAATTTCTTGAATAGCTTAGCGACTATTATTCCACCTAGGAAAAGTGTGTAGTGCCCAGAAATGGAAGGCAAAGAATTATAATATATTTGGTGGAGTAAATTGTATTTATAATCATTCAGTAGGGAAATGAATTGGATCTGTAACACTTCTTCCAAATCAGTGTTCCAAGAAAGAGAAACATTCACAAAATCAACCACGTTTTTGTGTCTCTGGAGAGGGCCACCGTGGATATTGGTTCATATTACATACGAAAGCAGTGAATTTCAGTTTATACCAAAAGATTTTACCTCGAAATTATATAGGCTTCTCAAAACATAATTTCCTAAATAAGATTCCCAGGATATATGAATATAGGTACTGAGTTATTTCAAGAGTGAGAAGTGAGTTTGACACTTTAAAAGCCGAGTTAAATCCCATCTGCCATTTACTGGCATTACTAGCAGCTCACCCTATTCTCCACGTTAGCTGGATAAGGGTTAAAATCTCATTTATTTGATTAACCGGACCGCATCTTTGGGTGTCTGTTAGTTCGAAAGGGGGAATTTCGGAATGAAAGGACTTTTTAACATTTCATTGAACCGTTTACTGTTAACCGATGCCCTGCAGATGTAACTGTGTTGTATACTTCAGTTAACGTTATAATCTACCAATCTACTCTATGTTGAAATTTAATTCAGCGTATCAATTAATGCGAGTCCATGAGATTGTCAACAAAAACCTACAATCTTTTGCAAAATAACAAATTTCGAATTGCCCTCTTGTTTTTAAATCCCTCCCATAAATACATCGAGAAGGTCAGTGTGATGGTAACATATTCCAGGGACAGAGGGCTCAATTTTCGGCCGGACTATCGGGTATCCTAACTTATATTTTAAGCCCCCTCCATCGGAAACTTTGATAGTATTTCCAAAGTCATCATGAACACATTTCTCCACACTACTAGCTACTTATTTTTCATAATACTCTCCAGGCTTCTTTCGACATTGATTGGTGTATTTTGAAAAAAATACGTAATCAAATTACCTAAAAATGATCAAGAGTAAATCTAATAAATAGACTATATGCACTGTCGTTTCAGCGATAACTCTGAAACACGTAACTGAGCGAAAAAAATCTGAATCCACTTTCAACAAGTCTTGTATGAGAAATACCAAGACGATGATCACGTTGAATTTCCTTTCTATTGAATGAACACCTTGACCAAGAAAATCTTGCACAATCAGAGAATTAATATTCAGGAAACGGGAGGTGAAATCATATCGAGGTTCCATTTGTATGGCGTCGTAAAACCTGACATAATCTTATGAACGAATGTGATTAATCATTTTAATGCAGTAGTTAATTTATGGACGCATTTTGGTTCTGTTAGTGGAATCCACTTTAAACTATGGGATCATTTATTCTTATTTGAAGAGCATTCACTGCGAGTGACATGACAATGAATTCAGAGGTAAAACAATGATCGATGATTAAGATTTCGGTGAGGAAGTAGACTGTGTATGGAATTTCATTTGCGGAAAAAAATGCCTATGTAAGTGACAGAACAGAAACTAATAGTAATCGTGGATGAGACAAAACTTCCGATAGGAAAGAATTTTCAATTACAATAGCAGTGGACGTTTGCACATATATTTGGCTTGTGTTTGTCAGCTTGCCTATTTTGTGAGTCATTTGAAGATGTGTGGTGTGATATGTCAGCGAATCTAAATTGAAAGCTGCCGTCTCTGTGACTGCTAGCAACAGTAAACCTGGACTAGGTAATTGTTTACACTTTGAGTAGAGTTGGCATGCTGTTTTGGATCGTATGTGTATATGCAAATGGAGTTAATTTGTAACACCCAGTGTAAGAATGATCTACGTGACAAAGAGCATTTGTGTCCAATTTATTTCAAAGTTTTTCTGACTCCTTCATAGAAGCAGCAGCTAACCCTCGGAAAAGTGCCGTCTTCTGGCATGAATACAGCAAAACAGGTTGTGCGAAAAAAAAGAGAACGTCTGAAAACTGAGGAAATTTATGATTCATTAGACAAAACCAAGCTACTGAAATTGCAGGAATTTGAATAGCTCATGAGTCGTTTCGTGCAGTTTGGTTTGTTATATGTGATCACAACACGAGGTTAGATTTCATGTGTTGGAGTAATGGAAACTGAAGCTTTTCTTGTTTTTTTTTTTTGTGAGTTCCAAATTATGTACTTTCATTCGTTAGTTATGTCTTAGCTGTTTCTATGCTCAGCATCGTGTACCAATTATGTTAATTACTTCCGTTTATAAAATTTAATAAACTTTAATTTTTTTGTAAAATATAAAAGGGAAATCTTAAATTAAATTAAATTTTAAACACTCAGTTGTCATTGACTTTTTAAACATTCTGTATTCATCTTTCCTTCGAAACACTTTTCGTGGTAACTGTTTGATGTATTAACTTTTAAATTAGAAGCGTTGTCCAGGTCAAAGGTAAAGCAATCCCATTACAGGCCTGGACAGGCCCTGGGGGTTCCAGGAGGTTGAAGGTCCCAGATTTCAAGACAGTCGGCACATGAATGTGGTAAGGTTGTCAGGCCTACGCACCGGCCGCCTTTACCCTCAGGAAATATTCCTGGTACTCATTTCTGTTAGAGCCGGAGTATACATAACGGTAATCCACACATATTGTCGAGTAACACATACGCACTGAAAACCGACTTCACACATCCGGAGATATATTTACTTACATATTTAGTTATTTGCCGATCTCGGTGGTCACGAGGTCTGGTCGTATGTCTGGGGCTGCTTGCTTGCTGGAATTGCAGGTTCGACTCTCGCCGGCGCCGTTGATGTTTGTCTGTTTTTATTATTGTGTCCTTTGCGGGTAAAACCTCTTCGACTGGCCGATACCCCGTCCAGGGGAGTCCTACCGAGTGAGAGTGTGTCAGTAATTGTGACAGTTTGCACTAGCAAACCTCTACAACTACAATCAGTATGTGGAAGAATTCAGACTAAAAATGTACTTATTTGCTTATTTGAGAATTTATTTTCTTTCTTTATTATTCTGACGTCTTCTACCTACTAATTTTAGGTGCACAGGGTTATTTTTGGACTTGATCACACTCAATGACACGCACGCGCACACACACACACACTCGGTAGGACTCCTCTCAACGAGTGATCAGCCCGTCTCAGAGACCTCTACCTGAAAAAGCACAACATTCACAAGAAATAGATATTCATGCCCCTTGGGGATTCCAAGCCGCAATCCCCCAAGTGGCCGGTCGCAGACCCACGCCTAAGACCGCGCGGCCACTGGGTTCGGCTTATTTATTTACATGCTGCTTAATTAACAGTCTCACTATTTAAAACCAGATATATAAGCTAAATGATAGGTTTGTAAGATGAATAATAAATTGTAAGTATGTGGAAGAAAAGAGCTGTTTCCGAATTTGTGAGGTATTTATGTAGAGGGACTGAGTCAAAGGAAGAAGCTAAGGCTCCTGTAATTTAGCCACGTTTCCCGGAATTCCAGTCGATGCACTTTGCGTGTGAAGTAGGAATACTGGAGTCACTCCTGCTTGTACTTGGCGTTTTGCAGATATTTTTATTAAGCTCCCTGCCACACTGCCGAATTTTTTGTTTGAAAATTCTTCAAGTTATTTCTTGCGAGTCCTGAATTTGTGTCAGTGGCGTTGCACAAGACTTAAATCTTCAAATTTTCATTAATCGTTTCTGAAGATTGATGCATACAACTTTCCCATGAAAGAAATTCTTTCATATCTTTTAATAGGAATCATTCGCCATGTTTTAACTCCGACTGACATTCTACAAAATATGGCATAGGGCGGAGCTGAACAGGTTTTGTAATAAAACCTTGTATCCAGGGTTTTAAGTGTGATTGTGGGTGCCATGAGTGGTTTCGTATTTGATATTATTAAGTAGGTAGTTATAACGGGTACTGCCTTCTAGAATATGAAGCCGTATAATTTTGTAGACGCTGACGGCTTGGAGGGCCACAATAAACGACCTCGTGTTGCCGAAGACAGTCTTTGTAGTAAACGGTACCTCATATGTACACCTTACCCACATACCTACTCTGAATAAGGAAACTCTTTGTAGGAAATTACGTAGACACGAAGTGGTTTTTCAGTGTTACTTTGTCTCAAATTGTTTAGAAATTTTAAATCCTAATGAAATTTTTGAAGCGGTTATCTGAGGACCGTGGCGCACGTGAGTGTATCACAGAAGCGTCAGTGCACGTAGGTGTCTTGAGTACTCCGTTCCCTGCATAGCACTGCTGGAATAAAATAGGCCACGATGTTTCTTCTAGGCGTCAGGCAGTCATAGCATGCTGCAGCGCACTGGAGAGACAGCACCAGTCGTCATTAACTCTGCATGGTCATGTCCAATATATCACGCCCAGTTATAACTGTCAGTTATGTCAGCCGGCAGCTTTTATAATATTGAAATTCTTCTGCATAATGCCAACTGCTGAATGTCGATGAGACGCGTTCCAGTTGGAAGCTACCAAATAAGAGCTTAAATTATGACTGACGTCATAAATTATCATCCATGCTGAAGTTAACATGAACAAAATATTTTAATTATTTTGGCCTTCAGCAATCAACCTTATTCTTAGCTCTAAAAATGGAGGTTACAGTCGTCGCAATGTTACGTCGTACACTGGAGTTCCTGGGTTCAAATCTAAGTTGGGGTGCCACCTGTGTAGGGTAAGCACATGCAAACCTGACATCATTTTCAAAATGATCCGCGACAACATAGCGTAAATGCAACAAGACACACTGAATTTGTATGGTTTCTGTGTTTATTGATATATTCTTTAGTCGTGTCTTCGTAATACCACTGTAAAATTTAGGGAAATTATAAATATCTTTGTCTTCATCACAAACCGGTCTCATGGCTCGTTTGAAGTAAGAACATTTAACACTGTGCTTTTTTTTCGTTGAAGTTTCCTATCTTTATTTTTCATTAGATTTTTAGTAACAAAGTAAATTGATAAAACAGTTAAATGGATGTACAGAATTGCTATTTAACATGCATATGTGTTTATTCATCTCAGGGCTTTTAGATTAGATTGTGCGAATATACCAAGGGAAAAATCACCCCCAGTTTGTGCAGTTGCTCAAAACTTCAATAGCATGCATTAAGTTTGTAATGAAACTGAAGACTCTTGTGGTCCTGCTTGATACACTTGTTGGTAGCTGAAGTAATGAGAATTTAGCAATAATACGTAGTGTCTCTTCCGTCAGTTGAATAAATGTTTAATAGTTTATGAGTTCCTCATTTTTCTGTAACATTTTTTTTTTCGTTGCATCAAGAATTCTTTTGTTTGAATGTTTGGAACTTTAGATAATGGAACGACTTCTAAGAAAGAATGAAGATCATTGTTTTACTTTCATTGATAAACTACAAAGGGAAGTAAGAGATCGGGATTTTAGTTATATATGGGAATATACCATTAGAGTGCAGTGTATATTACTAGACTTGCCTGAATCAGGTGAAGGCAAAGTTGTGGACTTCTATGGAAGTGTATTGCAACTAAGATTTCCGAATAAGGATGGAAATTTTTCAGCAGATAAACATTTCAAGAAATAACTTGCAATGCTGAGATGGTGAGGTCACGTCACTTAAACCAGTCACCCCCGTTGAGGCTAGCCTACTTCAAAAATAAGACTTTGTGCTGAGAACGTTGCATGAAGATAACATTTCATCTACGATCTCTCTTTGCCTTTCACACAAGACAGAAATGAGTGTCGACTCTGAGCTAGAACAAAATTTTATCGAAATTCTTTTACAGAGACACAAGCAGCTTCAAACATACGCCCACTTACCACGAGTGTGTCAAAGGAATTCAGTGGCGAGTGTAGTGAGGACTTGGATCTGTAGTATTTGAAATGTATTCTGTTATGTGACTAGTCTGTTTAGGCTTATGTAGTGCTTGTTGATCTTTGTTCAAGTATACCGATAAGTAGGGCCATGTATTCACACTTCTTCCTTTCATAAATTTGTAACAGTTAACAGTAGTCATACATTTTGTGTTTGTACTGATTGCCAGATAATAACTCCGTGTGGTGTTCACGGTACCAAGCACACAGCCCATGTCAACTAATTAACTGATTAAGTTAACGTCATTGTAATGAGCCATAGAATTCCACTAAATACTGATGAGTTGTGCATGCAATCGTAACACTAGCGGCTCGGCACGACCCTCTGCCGCGTCGTGATGTGCAAAGTAAATTATAATTCACAAAGTGTGACAACAGATGTAGTGACTTATTTTGAACCCCTGTTTAGATAGTTTACCTTCATTTGTGTTATCTAAAGATTCTGTCAGTTGCTAAGTTTTAAATATTGTCGGAAATCGATGCATGAATGAGAGAGCGCCGAGTATTGGTGGAAGAATAGTGACAGTGGATAGCTGAAGTACTCGGAGAAAACCATGGCCCGGTGCTGCATTGCTCACAGTGAATCTCACATGGGCTGGTCTCCGGATTCTTATCGACCTGAGCTTTTCGAGTTCAGTAACGTGACAGTTATTCAGACTTTCTGTGATACACAATTTGTTCAATGCACCATTTTTAGGCGCGTTCAAAAAACAACATAATAGATCTATTTAAATAATATTTTATTGACTGTTCGTATGTGGACATTAAATAGGCAGCCTGAAGTGCAGCAGACAAAACTGGAGTGTAGGATTATGATAATAACTTGGAAAAAAAGCCTGGATATGAAACACTGAAGTTTCCAGCAACAATTAATCACTCTTTATAATCTGTAATGCAAATCTGTTAAATGGGTCCAATATTGCTATCAACTAAAATGCGTAATACAAATTTGATATTGTGTAGTTGAAAAACATTAAGAGTGTGGAAACTAATACTGATTTAATGCTTTATAATAACTAAAACGTTTTGGGTAGTTTTCGTATGAAATCCATAAAATCTATAATTGAAATCCTATTACTTCAGGGATATCAAAGTTTTGGGTATGTAGGTTGAATTTTGCTACATGAATACTTTAAATTATGTTACTTAATATTACTAAACTTTGAAGTATGAAAATATGAAACGACAGCTGTAAACATACTTGGAAAAGTTTACTTACGTCGATTGGATTACTAGGTCGATAAATTGGTTAATACTCTATTTATTCTTATGCGAGATGTGGCAGTTCAGAACCGGAAGGCCAGGCGGAACAAAACTTAACAGTCTACAGCGCAGTAGTGAGTGTGTGTGTTGCCTTTATAAACATCAGTAATTTGGTTTTCTCTACAAATTTATCTGAAACATTTCTCGTTCTAAGAAGAATTGAGCGAAATATGATCGTAAATGTATACTGGTCTTCATATCAAGTACCCGCTATTCGTGTCCGATTTTAATGAAACTTGAATTTTCTCGACATATTTTCGAAAAAAAACACTAAAATATAAAATTTCATAAAAATTGGTCGGGTGGGAACCGAGTTGTTTTATGCGGATAGACGGGCAGAAAATAGTAACGAAGATAATTGTCGCTAATCGCAGTTTTGCGAACTCGCTTAAAAATTAGTGTTCAAAGGGCCATTAGAAGTCTACTATTCTGAAAATAAGACGAAAGAATGCTCTAATATTACAAGGATTAAAACTTAAAAACCAATGAAATGTTACTGTTGTGACGCTAACGCTTATAATTGTGTGTGTATATATATATATATACGCATATATTTATTTATTTATTTATTTATTGTACTGTTTTATGTGTGTTAAATACTGTACTATGGCCCTGCAACTGGTATCGAAAACAAATCATTCGGAGTGAATTGTTTCATTGATAACTTCTTTAAGTAACGACGTTCTTGCTGGTAAGTCTGCTAAAAATTGAAGCTGTTTGGGGGGAAAAACCCGAAAAACTGGCGAAATTAATTTTTGTTTTTAAATATTTTATGCGTTAAACCGAGGGTGAAAATTTCGTTAGCATGATCCGTTTTAAATCGTTATTAATGATCAGGCAAATGTACCTCTGCAGCCACCATAATTATTTCTGTAATACTTTAAATACCACGGAGGTACCGAAATAAGACGAAACAAATAAACTTTATCGATGACTTCCACAATTAAGGGCATTGTGTAATAACAGGAATTGAATCTTGTATTGGTTAGATGCTAGACACATTTCGATGAAATTAATAGAGTATTTAGTAACTACTATCTTATCGATTTCGGCGTTATATCCGTTTTGGATTGGCTTAAAAAAAGTCAGTCATAAGACAACAATCCAAAATATCAGTCATGTAATCTAAATGGTAGGATTTGTAAATGTCTAGTGATAGAAATATTTACAAGTAGTTACACATCAGAAGCACGAAGCCTAATTATCAGTTTATATCGTACCTAACAGAGAACAGAATTCCTGTCCATCAGCAAAGCTTTCGGTTAAAATTGATTAACGAAATGCTCACTCTTTATTCTAAGACTCCTACGAAATTTACAAATACACATTATTAATATTTATAAAAGACCAACACCGTGCACATAAATCTGGGGTAAACGAATTTATTTCATTCTCCTACATGTTTCGGCCCTGCAGGGCCATTTAAACGGAGAAAAATTTCTGTGGTTGGAAATTAGTAAAGTATATGCCAGTTATTCCTTCAAGTAAGCAGCCGTGTTGCATATTTTCACATCTGGATACATCGTACATGGGACTGCTTTAACCTTTACATTTCTCTCTTTTTAAAGAAAGTTTAATCAATTGTGCCGTGTCAGGTTGAAAATGGCTGTGAAGATTGAGGTGGAAATAAGAGATGAAAGGGATCGTGGGGTAATTTACAAAATTGTCCCAGCGTTTGCTTCAGGAGTAAGAAAACACCAGAAAACCTCAGTCAAGAGGATTGGTATGAGCTGATATTCGAAGCTGGGACCTCCAGACAAAGGGTGATAATGATTAAGCCAGACCGCGATATTCGTCTGATGGTTAAAGTGTTGCGGCACACGTCATTATGTCGAGGATGCTATAACTTCAGCGCGTTATTCATAAGGCCGCTGCTATGTCGAGAGGCATGTTGGGTCAAATGAAAGATAAATGGACATGACGCCCGCCTTAACCCGTTCAGCAATATGGCAGGACGCGCGTCCAAAATTCTGCAAGTAATCCCATCTCCAAACCCTACAAATAACATCACAGCCCTCAGCAAGCAAGTGCTTTCTTCTCAGGATCATCTTGGTCCACTAAATCACGTGTCTATTATCCGTCAGTGCAGAGAAGCTGTCTGCTTAGTTCAGCAGGGACTTAGCAAGTCAAGCGACATGGAAATATAACAGGAATGGGGTCAAGTCATGCGCCTATTTGTCCATCATGTTCTGAAAGTAAAGACGAAAGAAAGGCAAGTATCGAATATATTTATAGCAAAGCATTTGGGATTGAAAGGTCTATTAAGGGATGTGTACATTTGAGAGTATAGTGCGGTCGTATAACATATAAACTTTTAGGCGTGTCTGTGTTGTCAACTGTAACAAAATTGAAAGAAAGAAAATGGCCCTTTTACGTTCAACGAACGTTAGAATAAGGCACACCAAAATATGAGGGAACTTCACAAGTCGCCAGTTCTGTATATCACAATCAATTTTACAGTAGGTCACGATAGAGATAAGGATCTGAATGCAGGGCACATTGACATTGACTGAGAGGGAAGGATATATTGATCGTATTGAAACACAAATAATTTTAATTGCATTTGAATTTCAATTAGTGAAATTCTATGTTGGGAGATGGAAACAATTTGCATACCATGTCGCGTGATAAGAATGACCGATGGCAACAGTGTGTGGTTTTGTATGGTCAGTGTCATGTCAGTGGTACAAGCAGTTCACATTAGTGTGTTGCTGAATGAATGTTGGCTACTTGATACATCACATTTTCTTATCGAAGATAAATCTTTATTTCAAATGAACATGTCTACAACAGACAACATAGAGAACTGTAACGGCATGTTGACCGTGGACTTGCTACGTACAATACATGTGTATGATACAAAAGTCAGTACTCCAGGTACATACCTGAGCTATGTCAAAAGGCGTTCACTGTGCTGTGTGCGGAGGCATGCTTTGACGGAATTTATCGCCACGAACATGACTCTACTATAGGTAAGGAAATATCTGTTTTATTTAGACTATTTTTTTTCGAAGAACATCTGAGAATTTTTGTGTACTTTCTACGTCTGTGGCGATTGTCCTGTTGCAGGTTCGTCGTTACAAAGACTGTCGTTTATGGGCCTCAGCTTGCTACTTATTTATGAGTAAGAAACAAGGTAGAATAGCAATTATTTGTGTCAAATTAGTTATGTATAGGTCTTTAATTTCATATTCGACATTTTAATCAACAACTATATGGTAAAATTGGTAATATGGGACTTTAAGTAGTTTTCAGAAACATTGCTGTAACAACCAAATTTGAATTTTGCGTGATAAGACAGGGCCAGTATTCGCGCGTATTTCTCATATTTCATTCTGCTTTAGAAATCGCGAAAGTAATTTTTTTCAACCCTTCTTTCTTATGGTATAGTGATTGCTTATATGATCCTCTAAGCACCACCAGCACAATTTTCTTTTACTGAAGGATACGTACGTTGTCCTTCCATGAATCATACGCACACTTTAACACTGAGATCTTGCAGCTTGTACTCAGTTTTGTATGATTCGTACACGACCCGCTTTCGGCATTACCGTACGTCTAGTGCAGCAGCCACCCTATGTGACTGAAGTTAATTCTTCGTCGTCGTCTGATAAACTGACGTTGTACATTTAAAAATTAGTATCCATATGCTTCCTGGGGAATTTGTGGGACATAAGCCTGCACAAAGGGGAAAGTGACCAACAAGCATTCCATAGGCAATTAACCGTTTGAAGACTGGCATTGTCTAAACTACAGGTTCTATCTCACAGAAAACATAGTCCATGTTAATTTTAAAGCTCAGACCTTCTTTGTTATGTATGAAAAAATGTGCATTTATTGCGAGAATTATACGAAATATACTTAGTTATGTTGTACCTTGTGGTGCTTGTATTTACCACTGGGCTTTAAACGGTTAATTATTGAAACCCCATGACAGTGTCATTCTTGCAAAACTGCACGTTTGTTATAACCCAAACTCTTACGACAACCTTCCCTCGTCGTTTTGTAAGCAAGTTAATACAATCCACATCTTCGCATCTTGTTTTTTATGATGGACTCATGTTTATACTATCCTCTCCACCTAGACCTATATCTACGTTTAAACTTGCCTGTGTAGTAGTAGTATCACCTGCTTTGTTTTTAGAAGAATCCCACCTCGATCCACAGCCATACAATTACTTATATTGACTCAGAAACTGCGTGGTATTTCTCAGTAACTCTTGCAATAATACGTTAAAATATTCCACCTTCGTCTTTTCCCAGATTATTAACAGATGACATGATCATTTTGCCGTAATGTATCTTCATATTTTCTACAGTGGAAGTAACGTGTTTGCACAAATTATGTATCAGTAGTCGAATTTAAGTCCTGTCCGTTACCGCTAATCCAACCTGCACAGTGGCTCACGAGATAGAAGATTTTTATTTTTTTCAACTACTCATAAAATGTGTAATATAAATTTGCGTTTCTACACGCGTTACGTGTTAGCAGTTCAGCACCAAACATATTGTGCGAGAATACTATCATGGCAAAAAATGTAGCTCACTTTACTTCGTAGATTCAGCAACTTCCGCTTTACGCAGATTTGTCGTCGAATATTCCTGTAGAGTTGATGGTACATATGCCTCGTGTTGTGGTATCTCGTGTTCTAATCTGTGTCCAGTGTCCGCCTCACCGTATAGAGGCATTTCATTGTTTCCTTTAGACCTCCCAGGTCAGTACGAGATCGGAAAATAACTTCCCTTTCCACATCCTATCCAATTTGCCGTTCAGACATCCGTCCCTTTATTCGCCGCTCTGTAATCGGTGCAGTTGATGAATTGTCGTTACGTAGCCTAGTAACCAGTCCTACACGTCTGACAGTATCATGGTTCTTCTGTCAGTACTGAAAAGCGACGCATTTGGTGAGGTCCGTACATGACTCTACTGCAGAACACAGTGTTCTGGTAGACTGCGTTACTGTCGCGAACATGACGCCTAGCAGCTGCTAAATGTGACGCCGTGTTCTGTTCTGTTATTTCACCCTCCGCACTTCAGCACAAAGTACGAAGTTGGCCATCCTTTCGGCTCTTGACAGCAAAATTTCTCTTCAAATTCCGCAACAGCATCCAGCGACACATGGGATGTAACAGTACACACAGCGCCACTTCTGCCCACACTACAGGGGCTTAGCATAACCACCTTGTTACACCGCAACGTACCGTATGTGTAAACAGCGAATAGATGACGTGCTCCGGGCTTACATTTGATTTATTGGAAATGTGTAAATGCTGTTGTGTTAAAATATAAATATTTCACTTATATGAAATGGGTTAGGATTTTTATAGACTGATGAATAAGGATGTACAGTAAGTCAGAAATGCGTAAGAGAATATTAGTACAAGCAGATTAATCAAGCTTCGTAATAAGTAATTCTGGTAAAGATCATTGTGAGTCAAAATGCAATACGTTGCTCGTGTATGCTACGTGGAAGTTGATTTTTGTGGAAGCAAGCTGATCTTTGACTGAGTTACCTTGTAGTTGTTAAGTCGACCTAAGTGAATAGTTGCTCGACGGTTATTTGTATAGTATAAAAAGTACAAATATAGGCTATGAACCTAGTCATGATTTTAGGCAGGGGAAGTATTGTGGCCGTCTGAGAAATGTGTGTTGGGGGCAGTATTTGGACCTAAACTTCCAAAGAAGAAAAAAAAAAGTTTGAAAGCACGAGTGTATTCTACCAACATTTTTCTATGGCCATATATTTTATCTTCAATTAAGTCTGTGTCTGTTTTCAGTTGTCATTTCTATTTTGTATTTCTTTGCCCTCTTCTTATTCAAATAATTTGTAAAAAGATAGAGAATAAAGTAACCTAAACCATCCATCCCGGGTCTGAGGCCAACACAAAGTCCTATTAAATGGCTTCTGGGGACTCCGGTTAATAAATATCCGTAGCGTGAGGCTGATCACTCGCCTAGATCTAGTTCATAGGTTAAAAATGAGTGCAACTATAACTTGGCCCAGATATTAAGAAGATTCATGCCCTAATACAAGATAAAGGCCCCTGGCGTTCTACATGGAATACTGAAGTATATAATCCATAAAAAAATCTAAATATCATGGACGATATTAAAATTAGAAGACTAGGATGGGCGGGTCGTACTATAAGAATGGAAGATGAACGGATCCCAAGAAAGGTTCTTAGTGGGAAGTTTCATACTACAAGACCCGTGGGAAAACCAAGAAGAAGATTGGAGCACGACGTCCGGAGGGACATATCACAGATCCTAGGAATACGGTTATGTAGGAGATGAGCAGAAGGCAGTGAAAAATGGAGGGTTCCTCTGAGAGGACCCAGGGCCCAGAGCCCAGAAGGGGCTGTAGCGCCATACATGGACTGGAATAGCTTTACCCTTATAAACTTCCACGGCGTGTTCAGGGACAATTTTGCCTTAACCTCTAACTTTACTTTCACCTTTAACAGACTGTGAAATAATGAGTTTATACGCAGCTCTTCATTACCTGCAACCAACAGCCAAGCATACGGAGTTCGGTGACCGGTAACAGCAACTTGGACTTCTATCTCGCACCTTTCGAGCGCACGCAATTAAAGAAACGAATTTCATTGCTTTAGAGTTTCTTGCTGCAACTTATTCACGTTATATATTGGTATACTGTGAATAGCTCTATTCTATCGGTTCTTCCTTTTATATTCTTCAGTTAACGGTTCGGAGTCACGACACCAACCCTCAGTCGCCTGTCATTCCAGTGAGGCTGTCGTGCTGATTTCCCTCGAAAGGCTGTTGTTTACAAGATCCCAGATATTCGTAAACCTATTGGCACAAGAACCGGGCCACGTTCGTGATTGGTGTTGTTACATCCTTAAAATTAATAACTTGACTCGTAGTGAAGTTCTTATGGAGCAGTGGGGTCTTTCACATGTAAACTATTTTAGGGAGGGGCAAGGGGCCTGTTTAACTTCTTCTTCAGGCCTAGGTACCTTGCCGTGTCTATGAAAACATTCGACTCTGTCCCTGCCTCAATTTCGGTTTTACATTGTTTTCCACATACACAGTCACTACCATTGCCGATTCCAAAATTAAGACAATTCCAACTGCACATATCTCTCTTAACTAATTTTCCTCTTAAATATCTCACATTATTTGCATATGTAAAACATATTAAATTAAGGATTCTTTAGGAACTGCAATGGCCTATGACTCTGAGATTTTTCGATTTATTAATAATAAAATAATTTACAGGGTTTTAGGCCTAGTGACCTGTTCCAGTCCCCTTAACAGGTCAAGAAGTCTTTTGAGTAGTCGTCCTTGGCTTCGTGTTCCGTATGGTTGATATTTCGTAATTAAGTGTAGCCGTCTGTCTCTGTCCATTCGCAAAACATGTTGTATCAGTTGATTTTTGTAATTTTGAATTTTCTTTAAAGTGGGTGAATTTTAAATTCCGATAAAATTCGGATAATTATTTTTTTTGTAATGTGATAGTGATAAAAAATTTATGTTCAAAAATTACGTCACTAAACACATAATATATACACTTCCAGACGTCAGGAAAGGTACAGTTGTACAAATGCTTCCTTTGGTAAGCAGCTGTCTGGTGACAGTGGGTTTATTTCGCCTTAATTTCACATAAACGCACCATCAATAGAAGGCGATTCCACATCGATGATACATCTGCCCCTCCTCCTTACAATAGAGGAAATTTTGAGGGTAAGCTGACAGTTGCCATCGTCCTGGATGTGGCTAAATCCTTCGACACTCTGTGGATCGAAGTATTCTTCCAGCAGCTAGTCATCCTAAATCCCACAATTGAGCCGCTTCAGACTGTATCCTCACTTCATCCATCACGGAAGTTCCCAGCATCCTTCCAGTCACTCATGTCTATCACACAAGGCATGCGGCCCGAAACATTTCGGAGTGTTCAACGAACACCAAACGCGCGAGGCAGATTTATAATCTCGTAATTCCTTGAATCAAACTGAAAACACTAAACTAAGCAGAAGACTTTTAGAGGAACACTCGAATTTACTTACACTTTAATGACTAACTGAGGGAGGAATTGTGCTTGTTCAGTAATTATTTCGACGGCTCGCTGTCTAGAATTTGGGATGGCAGGTACGTATGTTACGCGTACACAAGCATATACTTGAGAGATCATGCGTACAGATACATGCACACACACGTACATACGTACGTACGTGTACTCATACATACATACACACACACACACACACACACACGAATACACACATGCATATAATTCATACGTATGTACACACATACATATATCCACACGCATACATGCATACCTACATACATACATAAATACATATTCACACACATATACATATATACATACATACACATACTTGCGTACGTACATACATACATATATACATACATACATACATGGGGACCGCAGTGGCACAATGGTTAAGGTGCTGTGCTACAAGTCGGAAGGTCGCTGGTTCGATCCCAGCTGGTGTCATTGGAATTTTTCATTGACATGAAATCCTTCCGATCGCACTATGGCCCAGGGGTCGACTCAGCCTCTAACAGGAATGAGTACCAGGAGCGTTTCCTGGGGGTAAACGCGGCCGGTGCGTAAGGCTGTCAACCTTAGCACTATCCAGTGCCGTTTTCATGAAATGTGGGAACCTTAACTTCCTGGAACCCTCTGGACCAATCCAGGCCTGTAAAGGGACTGCTTACATACCTTTTTACATACGTGGCAGCCCTGGACAAAATCCTTAGTATTGTTTGATGACGTTGATATCAGCGTTTCACAGCTGTGTTGTTGTTGATCTATGGCAGTCTCTTTCTGAGTGGCACCTATTACTGTCTGCGTGTGTTTTGGTGTGCCGCAGCGAGAAGGTCGGAGCTTGAATTAGACAGCGAACGAACATTAGATTTCTTGTCAAACTTGGAAAGAGTGGAAACGAATTCAGAGAGATGTTCGTGCAAGTTTACGGAGCTAATGCTATGAAGAAAACAGAAGTTTACAAGTGGGTGAAACGTTTTTCTGGGGGAAGAGAAAGTGTCACTGAAGAAGAATGATCAGAACGGCCAGCAACAAGTAGAACTCAAGAAAACATTGAAAAAATTCGTCAAATTTTGCGTAAAAATCGTCGGCTGACTGTCAGGATTATAGCAGAGCAAGTGAACATCGACAGAGAAACAGTTACGTAAATCTTGACTGATGATCTTGACATGAGAAAGGTGTGCGCAAAAATGGTCCCAAAGGAATCCACCGAAGAACAAAATCAAAGAAGAGTCACAATATGCCAAGACCTTTCAGAGAGGCAAGATGACATTTTGGGTCGTGTTATCACAGGTGATGTAACACGGGTCTACCAATACGACCCTGAAACGAAGCGCCAAAGTGCGGAATGGAAGACTGCCAATTCCCCACGACCAAAAAATTCTGTCGGTCCAAATCAAGAGTCAAAACGATGTTACTGACTTTTTTAATATAAGAGGGATTGTTCATTATGAATTTGTACCAACTGGACAAACTGTCAACCAAGATTACTGTTTGGAGGTACTGGAAAGGCTGCGTGAAAAAGTTAGCAGAAACGACCCGAACATTTTGCCAACAACTCATGGATCTTGCATCACGACAATGCACCTGCTCACACGACACTGTCTGTGAGGAAGTTTTTAGCTACAAAACAAATAACTGTGTTGGAACACCCTGCCTATTCAACGGATCTAGCCCCCATTGACTTTATTCTGTTCCCGAAGATAAAGGAAGTACTGAAAGGAAGACATTTTGATGACATTGATCACATCAGGAGTAATACAACGGCAGCTCTGAAGGCCATTCCACAAAACCAGTTCCAACATTGTTTTGAAGGGTGGACTAGGCGCTGGCATCGGTGCGTAGCTCCCTAAGGGGAGTACTTTGAAGGCGACCACGGTGCTATTCAGCAATGAAGTATGTAGAACTTTTACCGCGATGAGTTCGCGAAATTTATTGTCCGACCACGCACTTACATACAAACACACACATACATACATACGTACATACACACATATATAATCACACACATACAAACACACATACACACATACATACATACATACACACATACATACACACATATATAATCACACACATACAAACACACATACACACATACATACACACATACATACATACATACATACATACATACATACATACACACATATATACAAAGACACTTACATTCAAGCACACGTACATACATACATATATATATACATACGTACGTACGTACGTGCATACATACATACATACATACATACATACATACATACATGGGTGTGGTGCAAGATGGCGGAAGAAGTGGAAGACCAATTCGAGCAGGCGCTCAACCTAGTAGTGTGTACCACGGAACAAAGCAGTAATACGAGGAAAGCACTGAAGCAGAAGATACTAGAAACCGTAAGTACCCTAACAGCAGTATTTGTTAAATAAAAGCAAACGGTGACAGGAAAACAAGTGAAATAAACAAACTAAAAAAAAGCAAGTAGACAAGCTGGAAACAGAGCTGAAGCAGTGCATGGACAAGCAAGAAAACATGCATCAATCGCCATCTTCCGCACTCGCAATAACGCTAGAAGAAGCAGCGGCTACGGAACAAAGCCAGAATCAACGGAGGTAGCACTGCGGCACGTGGCGCTACCTACTGAGAAGACGAGTAGAAATTACGCGACAGCGTTGCGGGAGACGAAAGCTACAGCATTTAAGATGACAATCAAATCCAGAGGTGAACACCCGCCGGACTCAAACAAATGTTGAAAGCCAACATAAACCCCGGCGTAATTAAACTGGGGGTTAAAAATTTAAATCATGCAATGGAGGGGTAAAAATAGAAACAAATAGCGAAGACGAAATCGAAGCCCTGAACCAAGAAATCAGAGCAAAATGTGGAGACGAACTAGAGGTTCGCGTACACACAATAAGGAGACCACAGCTAATAATCATTAACGTACCAGAAGACATCTCAACAAACAACATTGAGGACACAATTATAAGGCTAAATCCCGAACTCAATCTACAGAAAGGAAACACTGTGTCCAAGTTCATCTATGTTACCAAGAAAAAGTACCGGAATACAGTGATAGAAGTTGGGGCGGACACAAGAAAAAATCTACTACACAAGAAGATAAAATTAGGATGGCAAATATGCAAGATTGAAGACTACCTAGTAGCAACTAGGTGCTACAACTGCTCTAAGTTTAACCACAGGGCTCAGGAATGCAGAGGGGAAGTAACCTGTCCTCTGTGTGCAGGCGCACATACCTTAAAACAGTGTAAAGGAGACTCAACTACACATAAGTGTACCAAATGTGCGAACTACAATAAATAGAATCCGACGAGGACCATTAATGATGCTCACTCACCCTTAGATAAAAAATGCCCTAGCTGGCAGGCAGCAATAGGGAAAATTAGAATGAACTTACTTACTCCATGGTGCAGAGTCCTTCTTGAGAAGCTAACAGGTTTGCAGCTAGTCAAGAAATTCCCCGCATTTCACGGAACTCGAAGGTTCATTACCGCACCCATAAGCGTCCGCCACCTATCTCTATCCTGGGCCTGCCCAATCCAGTCCATATACCCACATCCCACCTCCTGGAGATCCATTTTAATATTATCCACCAATCTACGCCTAGGCCTCCCCAATGGTCTCTATCCCACCGGCTTCCCCACCAAGAACCTACACACTCCCCTTTCCGCACCCATACGCACCACATGCCCAGCCCATCTCATTCTTCTCGATTTTATCACCCTCACAATATTGGGTGAGTACAAATCATTTAGCTCCTAGTTATGCAATCTCCTCCATTCCCCTGTTACCTCGACCCTCCTAGGTCCAAATATTCTCCTCAACACCATGTTCTCAAACACCCTCAGCTTCCTTTCCTCCCGCAATGTCAGCGACCAAGCTTCACACCCATTCAAACAACAGGCAAAATTGTAGTTCTATATATCTTGATATTTAAATTTTTGGATAGCAACCTGGAAGACAAAAGGTTCTGCACCGAATGATAGCAAGCATTTCCTGATCTCAATCTGCTCTTAATTTCTTCCGCAATAGAATTTTTATTTGTTAAAGTTGTTCCCAAATATTTGAACCCTTCTACCCACTCGAAGGTAATATTATCAATCCTCACACTCTGAATTCTTCCTGCATTCTGATCTCGAGACATGACCATGTACTTAGTTTTATCAGCACTTACTTCCAGTCCAATCTCCCTAGTAGCAGCTACTAAAGATTCTGCATTTTCCTTCAGAGTATGCATGCTTCCTGCCAGTATATTAACATCGTCGGCATAAGCCAGCAGCTAATGTGTGCCATTTAGTTTCAAGCCATCTTTGTTTACCTGAACCCTCTTAATGGCGTCCTCTTAAGCACAGTTAAAATCATCGGTGTTAGAGCGTCTCTTTGTTTTAAACCATTCCTAATAGGGAACCTGTTAGACACATTCTTGCCTACCCGGACTCTGCTATATGTTTCAGTCAGACTCATCTTTACTAACCTTACAAGTTTCCTAGGGATACCAAACTCAATGAGAATCTTATATAAGACCTCTCTCCTAATTGAATAATAAGCCTTCTTGAAGTCTATGAAGAGCTGATGAACTTCTTCATTGTATTCCCATTTTTCTCAAGTATTTGGCGAATGCAGAATATGTAATCAATAGTCGAACTGTTGCGTCTAAAGCCACATTGATGATCCCCGATAATTTCCTTCGCATATGGAATTAACCTTGAGAGCAGAGTTTTGGATAAAATTTTGTGTTTGGCAAAATTGATATGCCCCTATAATTATTACAATCTGTTTTATCCCCCTTCTTATGAATAGGTACTATGATCGCCTCCTTCCACTCTTCAGGCAGTTTCTTCTTCTACCAAATAGAAATAATAAGTTTATGAATCTCCAAGTAAATTGTTCTACCCCCTGCTTTAATCATTTTTGCCGGTATTTGGTCAATACCTGGCGATTTGTAACTTTTTAGCTTGTCGATAGCCAGCTCAACCTCAGAGGCACTTGGCTCAGGTATTAGTGGTTCTGCTGTGTGTATTTCTGCCTGCCCAACAT